>Ga0307426_1000179_pt1 | contig 41663 bp, 27 predicted proteins | sample SalMarWE160340MG_FD_202165 | JGI IMG/M metagenome (GOLD analysis project Ga0307426, IMG submission 202165) | Salt marsh sediment microbial communities from the Plum Island Ecosystem LTER, Massachusetts, United States - WE1603-40 | ecosystem: Environmental > Aquatic > Marine > Intertidal zone >... | reverse complement strand
CAGGAGAAGAACATCCCTTCAGAAGAAAAACTGAGAGAGCTGATCAAGTACATTCTCGGTTACTACAACACAAAGAAAAAGATATCCCGGATTTTCATCATGGAACAATCGGCGATGAAAAAACTGTTAAAGGTGGATATGATTAAACACAGCTGGCATTCCAGCGCCCATCCTCAAGTTCCTCAGGTTTTCAGAAAAAAATTGGAAGAGACCTTTAACGTCATGGTGACGATCGTGGAAGAGGGGATCCGTTCGGGAGAATTCCGTGACATGGACCCTAAAGAAGTGTGTTATGTATTGGGAGCATTGCTCCGCGGATTCCATTTCAAAGGTCCCGTACGCGAGAAAGAATACACATTGGAAGAGAGCACCGATTTGATACATGGTTTTATCCTTTATGGGATCAAGAAGATCAGGAAATAAGATGAGGAGTGCGAACATGCGAAGAACGTGTTATTTCTGCCTTTTGATGACTCTTTTATTTGTCCTGAGCGGGCGTTCTTTTTCTCAGGACAAAGTGGTTCTGACTCTTGAGAAAAGCATCGAACTGGCCCTCTCTCAGAATCCTTACCATTTGGCGACGGAGGAACGTGTGGATGCTGCCAGGCAGCAAGTGAGAGAGGCTGTCGCCGGGTTTTTCCCTTCTCTCAACTCGTCGGGACTCGCGACTCTGGATGAGAAGCTTTTTGAGCTGGAATTCCCATCATTGATTCCCGGAATGCCACCGGAAAAGGTGAAAGTGGACTTCACGAGGGACTATCAGTTTTCGCTGAACTTATCCGTTCCTCTCTACACCGGAGGACGGTTGAGTGCCGGTTACAGGAGCGCCAAGTACAACCTCAAATCCACCGAGGAGTCTGTACGTCAGTCAGAACAGCTCACTGTTTTTAACACCAAGGCCGCATTTTATGGGAGTTTACTTGCGAGGGAGTTTGTAAGAGTTGCCGAACAAGCCGTTAAGGATGCAGAAGACCTGTATAAAAATGTGAAAAGTCAGTATGAAGTGGGGCTTGCATCTCGGTTCGACCTTTTGCGGTCGGAAGTGAGGGTGGTCAACCTGAGGCCTCAGTTGATCCAGGCCAAGAATAATTTTGAGGTCATGAAGCTCAATTTAAAAACTCTGTTGGGGATGGATATCGCCATACCCATAGAGATCGAGGGGAATTTGTCCTATGAGCCCATCGAACCGGATATGGAAAAGAGTCTTGGAGCAGCCCTTCTGAACAGGCCTGAGATCATTCAACTGGAATACCAAAAAAGAATAGCTGAAGAAATGTGGAAAATGGCGCGGGCCGAACGCTTGCCTACCCTGGCCGTATCGGGTACCTTCAACTTCTGGGCAGACAGGTTAAAGATCACCGGCGATACGTGGCAGGATTACTACACTGTGAACCTCGTCCTGTCAGTGCCCATTTTCAACGGTTTCGGCCCTTCAGCCCGTCAGGCTCAAGCCAAATCGGCCGTCAAAGAGATCGAGCTGATGTTGAAAGGCCTGAAAGATGCTGTGAAGCTTGAGGTTAGTCAGGCTATACTCAAGATCGAGGAAGCCAAGGAATCTCTGCGTTCCCAAGAAAAAAATGTCGAACAGGCAGAGGAAAGCCTGAGAATTGCCAACTTAAACTTTACAGAGGGTATGATCACGCTCCTGGATGTGAGTGCGGCACAGACAGCCCTCACTCAAGCCAGAGTCAACTATTCGCAGGCCGTCTATGATTTTTTCCTCGCCGTGGCTGATTTTGAGAGATCTTTAGGCATTAAAACAGGTGATATTAACCCAGACATCCTGATGAAGCAAAAGCAAATGACTTCCTACGGAGGGATCAGATGACAAAGAAAAAACTCGTTACAATGGGATTAACTCTCATCCTGCTTGTTCCTTTATTCTCCTGCGGGTCTAAGGAACAAGAAGGCGTTCAAGAGGAAAGTTTTGGTGCGGCTCGGGTGACTGTTTATGAAGTCAAGAGTCAACGGATTTCTGAAAAGCTTGTTTTTACCGGCGTCATCGAGGCGTGGCAGACGATGAATATCACTCCTGAAGTTGGCGGCAGGATCGCAAAGATCACCGTCGAGGAAGGAGAGAAGGTCCATAAAGGGCAGCTCCTGGCCGAATTGGACACCAGAGCGGCACGGCTCCAACTGGAGCAAGCTGAAGCTTCAGTGGCTGTGGCACAAGCCAATTACAAAGATGCTGAAAAGAATATGGAACGTATGGAGCGGTTGATCAAAGAGAATGCCGTATCGGAGCAGCAGTACGAGAAGATCGGATTGGCGTTCGAGGCTGCGGGAGCACAGCTCGATCAGGCCAAAACTGCGCTGAATCTGGCTATCTACAACCTCGATGTCTCCATCATGGAGGCCCCCTTTGACGGTGTGGTGGCGTCAAAGAATGCAGAAGTCGGAGATGTCATCAACCCGATGATGGGAGGCTTTTCTCCCAACAGCGGTGTTGTTACTTTGATGGATTATTCACGCGTCAAAATCGAAGTCGATGTGTCCCAACAGGATGTGGTCCGGATCAATAAGGGCCAGCCAGCGTCTATGACCGTTTCTGCATACCCCGGGCGTTCTTTTATGGGGCGCGTGTCAGTCGTGAACCAGACTGCAGATCCTATGACCAAAAAGTTCCATGTGGAAGTCACCGCAGACAACCCTGAACTTCTTCTCAGGCCCAACACCTTCGGGGAGATCGCGATAGAGGTGAGCTCCCATGAGGATGCCCTTGTGGTGCCCCAAAACGCGATCCTCGAGAATAAGTATGTGTTTGTCGTCGATGAGGGCAACACCGTACGAAGACAAGAGGTGAGCGTGGGACTCGAGAATACGCATATGGTCGAGATTCTCAGCGGTGTTCAACTTGGCGACCGGGTTGTTGTGGAAGGGAGTTATGGCCTGGACAACGGGACAAAAATTGAGATTAAAGAGGTACTCCAATGAAGATACCCGAGTTTTCCGTAAACAGAAAAGTCACTACGGCCATGCTGGCCATGATCCTAGTCGTTTTGGGTTCGCTCGCCTTTACGCGGCTCGGGCTGGACCTGTTTCCAGACCTGGAATTTCCGACAGTTTCCGTGATCACGATCTACAGCGGTGCCTCTTCTGAGGACATCGAAAATACGGTCACGAGACCATTGGAACAGGTCATAAACACTGTCAGCCGCGTGAAGAAGGTGAATTCGATCACATCCGAGGGGTATTCGGTCATCATGGTGGAGTTCGAGTGGGGGACCAATCTCGATTTTGCCGCACAGGATATCAGAGACCAGATCGGCCTTTACGAAAGTTATCTTCCCGAGGATGTGAACGACCCCCTTGTCGTGAAATTCAGCTTTGCCATGTGGCCGATCCTCTTCGGGGGCATCACGGCCGACCGGCCCACTGTCGAGCTCAAAGAAATGATCGAAGATGAGGTGGCGCCGAGGTTGGAACGAATCGATGGCGTTGCTGCTGTTCAGGTGTACTCGACAGACGTGAGAGAGATCCTGGTGGACATCGAAAAGGGAGCTCTCGAGTCCAGGAATCTTTCATTGGATCAGATCCTCGTCGCTCTCCGGATGGAGAATTTGAATCTTCCTGCAGGACATGTTGTGGAACGGCATTCTGATATCTTGGTGCGGACAATCGGAGAGTTTGAGAATATCCAGGACATCCGCAATACAATGGTGGGCGCGTCCCAATCCGGCCAGCCCATCTATTTGAGTGATGTGGCCGAGGTGCGTGACGGCCTTAAAGAAACCCGGTATATTTCCCGGATACAGAAAGAGAAAGGCGTTATCTATTTTATCAGCAAACGGTCGGGAGCTAACACGGTTATTACGGCTGAAGCAGTGAAGAAGGAATTGGCAAGAATCCAAGAGACGCTTCCGCCGGATGTTAAGTTCTATCCTTTTATGGACCAGTCAGATATGATCCAGCAGGTCATTCGAAGAACCGGCAATAATGCTCTCGTCGGAGGGATTCTGGCGATCTTCTTCATTTTTGTCTTTTTGCGCAATTGGCGCCCGACATTGACGATCGGTCTGGCGATCCCTCTTTCCATCATCACGACGTTTATCGCTCTCTATGCGGCAGGGTATACACTGAATCTTCTGACACTGGGGGGATTAGCCTTGGGTGTCGGGATGCTTGTGGACAATGCGGTTGTGGTCATCGAGAATATATTCCGTCACATCGAAGAGGGGGAAGACAAGAATGAAGCCGCTAAAAAGGGTGCGTCTGAAGTAGGGATGGCCATCACCGCCTCAACCCTCACAACCATTGCCGTTTTTTTCCCGATGATCTTTGCCCAAGGAATAACTGGGAAACTGACGCGCGGGTTGGCTTTATCTATCGCCTTCTCCCTGTTTGCCTCGCTTTTTGTCGCTCTGACGATTGTTCCGTTGGTGGCCTCGCTGCTCTTCAAGGCTAACGACAAACAGGGTGTAAGAAGCAATTCCAGGCGAATCCCACAGTTTATTAAAGTTCGTAATTTTTACAGAAACACTCTCGATAAAGCCTTAAAACGAAGAAAACTTGTCCTCGTAAGCGTCTTGGGGCTGTTCTTGCTCTCCTTCGTGATCATCCCTTTTCTGGGAACCGAATTCATGCCTGCCATGGACCGGGATATGCTCATTCTCAGGGTAAAAATGCCCGTCGGGACTTCGCTCGAAGAGACAAACCGTGTGGTATCGATGGCCGAGGATTTGTTGGAAGCCCAGCCGGAAGTGAAAGTGATCTCGGCTCAGGTGGGTTCGGCCGCAGAGGAAGACCCTCAAGATAGCGCAAGCGGATTCTCGAATTCCGGTACCCATGAGGGGATTCTCTGGGTCGGCCTCATCAAACAAACAGAGCGAGATCTGTCCGACCTGGAAATCATGGAGCAGATCCGGGCTAAACTTCCCAAGCTCAAGGATGTCAAGTTTGAAGCTCTGGATATGGGCACGATGATGACGGGGGGGTCCCAGTTTCCTGTGGAGATCAAGATCTTCGGAAAAGACCTCGATCTCCTGAAGAACTTTGCCGATGACTTGGTCGCAGCGATCAATGACGTGGAGGGGCTCAGGGATGTGACCCATTCACTCTCGGAAGGAAAGCCGGAGTATCATATTCGCATCGACCGAGAGAAGGCCTCGCGGCTGGGACTTATGGTCAGCCAGTTGGCCAACACTGTTCAAACAGCGTCATTGGGGAAAGTGGGCACGCGTTATCGGGAAGGGAATGAGGAGGTCGACGTCCGGGTCCGTTTCGATAAGAGATACAGAGACACGCTCGAAGACATCAAAAACATCCCCATCGTCACGCCCAACAACTTCACGATCCGGCTGGACCAGGTGGCAACGATCACAAGGGGGGAGGGGCCGATCAAGATCACACGGGAGAATCAAGCGCGTGTGATCACCGTCTCTGCCAACATTGCGGGAAGAGACTTGGGAAGTGTTGTGAAGGATATTCGGGCAAGAATTGCTGGGATTGAGAAAGGGCTTCCGTCCGGGTACTTCATAGAGTTCGGCGGCCAGTATGAGGACATGCAGAATGCCTTTATCATCATGGCCGGAGCGTTTCTTCTCGCCACGCTCCTGGTGTATATGATCATGGCTTCTCAATTCGAATCTTTTAAACACCCGTTTGTCATCATGTTTACCATACCCCTCGCATTAATAGGCGTGGTTGTGGCCTTGCTCATCACGGGGAAACCCGTAAGCCTTCCCATTCTTATCGGCTTTGTCATGCTCGGCGGGATCGCTGTGAACAATGGGATCGTGATGGTGGACTACATCAATCAATTGAAGCGGAGAGGTGTGGATAAAAAAGAAGCCATCCTTCAGGCAAGCTCGGTCCGCCTGCGCCCTGTTCTAATTACGGCACTGACCACAGTCTTGGGGATGTTGCCCATGGCGATCGATGCTTCGCAAGGGTCGGAGATGAGGGCGCCCATGGCGATCACTGTTATCGGAGGATTAGTGGCCACAACGTTTCTTACGCTTTACGTGATCCCCATCATCTACAGCCTGTTTGACCGCGTTTCTTTCAAGACCCAATAGGTGTAGGATCCATTCCCCGAATGGACCTCCCCTGAATTGTACGTCTTATCAACATCCCACAAATAAACGAAAGCAGAAAAAAACGGGATTATGTTTTATACCTTAAAAGCACTCCGATATTCCCGAACTTCCTCAAATCTGAGGGAGGATTGATATGCTCCACCCGGCTGCCCTTTTCAATGGCGGCTTCGACGGCCTCGTCGATGATGTCCACTACTTTTTCTGTCTTGCGCTGGCAGGATACGCAGCGGAGCTCATCCAGATACAAGAGATTGCACCGCGGGCAGATACGGCCCGGCTTAGAAAAATGTCGGGTCACAAGGAGCGTTTGGGCCTCTCCTGTGTTCAGCTTGCGCAGCGTGTTTTTCAAGCCCGAGGCTGCAAGGCCGCCTTTTTCGAGTTCCGAAATAAACCTGCGGACGATCTCAATTTTTTCCTGTTTTTTCAATTGTTGTTTCAAGTTGAGCGATTCTTTGAGCACACGGTCCGGAGAATCGCCGGGCTTTGCCTTGATCCGGCCTTTCAGCCGCTTTTTAAGATAAGGATGAAGCAAAGGCTCAAACTCCGAGGCGTGTTCATCCGAACAACCTAAAAAAAGCCAGTCAAATTTGTTTTTGTTGTAAAGATCGAATGTCAGTTTGGCGGCATCGCTGAAAAAGGCATGTAAACGGGAAGCGATATGCCGCTCGATCCGTTTGGATTCATATCCTTCCCATCCCCCCTCTCTCACCTTGCTGGGAACATCCCCTTTCAGGTGTTCGAGAAGAGTGATCTCTCCCATGTATATGTCATACCATTTGGCTTCCTTTCGGTCTATGATGAGAGTGCATGTCCTGTGATACTCCCCTAGGAAGGCCGACAGGGGGCGGACATAGGGATTTTGATCGAAAATGATCGTGTTTTTGGGAGAGTCGACAAGGTTGAATTCCTGCCAGAAGTTTTTTTTCGCGCAGGAAAAAATGGCAAGTCCCACATGAGTGTAGCCGTTTAAGTTCCTCGCGCAAAATTTCTGGATTTTCTCCAGGTCTTGAGCGAGAGATTCTTTGTTCTCTTTGCTCAGCTCCATCTTTTCCACAAGAGCCTTGTTCGTATTGATGAGATTTTTCAAGGAGAGGTCGATCTCCTTTTTTGTCTGCCGGTTCTTGCTCGTGTTAAGATAAAATGATGTTGTCAAAATGCTGTTGCTTTTAAATTTAGCCAGGTTTTCGATCTGTTCCCGACTGAATAGCTTCATCTGACCTCCTCAGTATTTATATAAAGTGTCGATTCAATTTCCAGCTTCTATGGGATATGATGGATAGCCGTCGATCCAGCTCATTAGCTTCACGGACCGACGCCTCACCCAGACCCTGTCTAGCACTTCGGCAACCTTGGCCCCTGAATAAGTTTCATGGAATGATTGGGTGAGGCAATATTGAAAAACATGAAAAAATGAGTATTTTATCACTCGGTTTTAATAAGATAAGGACTGAACTGAGTTTTGTCAAGCCTTCCTGACGGGAATTAAAAATATATGAGACGGAGTAAACAAAAAAGTACATGTAACTCATTAGGAAAAATCGATCGAGCGCCGCGATCAGGATGTCCTATTTTGCGTTACCGGGGGGGCCTTTCCTTTACCTTTTTTCAGGATGAGATTATAATATCAGTTCATCGATAATTGCGGAGCAGATTTGAGTGCGGAAGTGGCGGAATTGGTAGACGCGTAAGCCTCAGGAGTTTATGGTCCTTAAAGGCCGTGTGGGTTCGAGTCCCACCTTCCGCACCACACCCATAACACAGAGACCCTGCAGGGGACAAATGCCCTCTCCTAAGGACATTCTTCTCATCAATCCCTGGATATTTGATTTTACGGCGTATGATTTCTGGACGAAGCCTTTAGGGCTTCTCTATATGGGGGCATTGTTGAGAGAATACACAGAGGGACGGATCCATTTCATCGATTGTCTGGATCGCCACCATCCCGAGCTGCCGAAAAAGGCAAACACAAAGAGAGATGGCCGGGGGCCCTTTTTCAAAGAGGAAGTGAGTAAACCCTCTGTGCTGCGCGATATTCCGCGCAAATATTCCCGATACGGCATTCCACAGACTCTCTTTTCCCATCAACTGGACGAGCTCCCTCGGCCCGATATCGTGCTCGTGACCTGCGCCATGACCTACTGGTACCCGGGAGTCCAGTTCGTGGTCGAGCTCATCCGGCAAAAGTTCGGGGGCGTTCCGGTCGTTTTGGGCGGGATTTATGCTACCCTTTTGCCCGATCATGCGAGAAATGCCACGAATGTGGATTTTGTCCTCAGCGGTCCCGGAGAAAAGGCGCTTCTGCCTCTCCTGCGAGAGGTATTTGGAGATGCCTTTTGTTCGGATTCGCGTTTTGAAAGGCTAGGTGATATTCCCTGGCCCGCTTTTGATCTCCTGCGTGATCGAAGCTCTCTTCCGGTGCTGACTTCCCGCGGATGCTTGTATGACTGTACCTATTGCGCGAGCTCTCTTCTCTTCGAAGGGTTTGAACAAGAATCACCCCACAGAGTTGTGGAACACATCGAATCCCTTCACCGTCTGCATCAAACACGGGACATTGCCTTTTATGATGATGCACTCCTTTTAAATAAGAAGAGGCACATTATCCCCATTCTGAAGCAGGCCCTCCGAAAAAAGATTCCGGTCGCCTTTCACACTCCAAACGGGCTGCATATCAGAGAGATTGATGAAGAACTGGCCATGCTCCTAAAGCGTGCTCATTTTCAGTCGATCTTCCTCAGCCAGGAATCTTTCGATGAGCAGGTTCTCAACGAGTCATGTTCCAAAGTGTCTTCGACGGACCTGAAGGTTGCCTTGAGCCACTTGATGAAGTCCGGGTATAGAGCGTCTGAAATAAATGTCTATCTTATGGTTGGACTTCCCGGCCAAGGTGTAGACGGAATCCGGGAAAGCATTCAGATTGTGCAGAGATTGGGTGCAAGGCCCCGGCTGGCTTACTTCTCCCCTGTCCCCGGAACAGCAGCTTGGCAAGACCTTGTTGCAAAAGGGATTCTCCACAGAGATTCAGACCCTCTTCTTCACAATAAACTGGCATTTCCATACATTTTGGGGGAGATGTCTCCAGCCGATTTCGTTTCTTTTAAGGAACTGGCATATCCCCAGACGGGAAAAACTAAAAAATAGCCTGTGACACCAGGATAGCCCAGTGTCGGTCTCTTCATCACCTCGAGTAAAGGGATAAAAGATGTAAATTTATTTTAAGGTGGAGGAATCGGAAGCGTCCTTAAATCCGTGATGAATGAAATACGAGTATCCCCATTGGTGATTGCGAAAACGAACAACAGAAAAACTGTTTGGCTAAGTATAGGGACCGTTTCCCAAACGGTCCGTTCGGGGAACTGACCTTAAATCGGCTCGGTGCGTTCGGGGAATGGACCCTACATTAAAAGGAGAGGGCCCTCTGTTTTAGGCTTGGTTCCGGACTTCCCTCACATCTCCCCCTCGGGAGATGCACCATGCCCGCATGGAACCCTTCACACGGATTCCTCCACCACACCACTGGGACAATCAATAACGCAATTTTTGTTCATGCGATTAAGGGTTTAAAGATGCTTACAGAGGAATCTGAAAAAATGATAAAAACATCCAATTGCGGTATAATAAAAAGTTAGATCTTTATAGCCAACGAACTCAGAGTGATGTGAGTTGCGGAGTTGTCAAAATGCCACACTATGGCATGAATATTGCTGTTGATTGTAAATGGTGTATTAAATTTTCTGCGCTCGATCTGTCTCGATGATATGAGCCCATGAGCATATAAGGAGTTTGCCTGTGAAAAAGATGTTGATATGTTCTCTGTTCATATTAACCGTCGTTCTTTCTCTTCGTGCTGATTCCATAGACATCAAAGATCTGCCGGAGAGACACAAAAAGTGGCTCGAGGAAGAGGTTGTGTACATTATCACGGCATTGGAAAAAGAGGTTTTTTTGAAGCTAGAATCCGACCGCGAAAGGGATAGATTCATCGAAGCCTTTTGGAAACAACGGGACCCGACTCCTGGAAGTCCTGAAAACGAGTTTAAAACAGAGCACTACCGCCGGATCAATCATGCCAACCATTTTTTTGGTCGATCCTCGCCAAAAGCGGGATGGCGAACAGACCGTGGAGAAATTTATATCATCCTGGGTGAACCGAATGATATCACTCGATTCGAGGGTAAAACTCAAGTCTATAACAGCGAAGTCTGGTTCTATCAAGGGATGTCGAAGTACGGACTTCCTCCCGGCTTTAACCTGGTCTTTTTCCAACAGGGGGGGACAGGGGAGTACGTCCTTTACAGCCCTCTTCAGCATGGTCCACAAGCCCTTATGACATCTTACTGGGGTGACCAATCAGACTACCTGGGAGCATATAGACAGCTTATGGAATTGGAGCCGGAACTGGCTGATGTCTCCATGTCCCTCATACCTGGTGAGCGGAATCTCGCGTTTGATCGGCCCTCCATGAGTTCGGACATTTTGATCCAGAGAGTGTTCACAACGCCTTCTCGGGAGATCAAAGAAAAATACGCCCAGAAGTTTCTCGATCTCAAAGATGTTATCGAGGTGGAATACTCTGCGAATTACATAGACAGCGATGCTGTCGTTGAGATCGTGAAGGATCCCTCAGGTATGTATTTTGTACACTATGCTATCGAGCCTGAAAGGCTCTCTGTCAATCAGTACGAGAATAAATTCTACACCACATTGAAGCTGAATGGGACCGTCACAGACATGGATGGAAAACAAATCTACCAGTTTGAGAAAGACATTGCCTTAGACTTTGACCAAGAACAGATGAAAGAGATCAGTCGACGGCCGTTAAGCCTCCGGGATATGTTTCCTCTGATTCCTGGGAGTTACAAGTTATCCGTTCTAATGAAAAATGTTGTTTCTAAAGAGTTCGCCTCCGTCGAGCGCGACCTTCTCATCCCAGGACAGCAGGATGAGCTCCAGATGACCTCTTTTATAATGGGCTATGCATCGGAAAAAAAGGCCCCCGCTGCGGATCGATTGAGGCCTTTTCAGCTGGGAACAAATCAGGTCTTTTTACAGGCAAACAGAACATTCACAATGCAGGATTCGTTGGTATTGGCGTTTCAGATTCACGGACTGACACCCTCACAGACAGAAAAGGGTGAGATCAGATACAATTTTCTCAAAAACGCCGAACCCTTCCGGACAGAGACAAAGCGGATTTTAGACTACCTGGAAAGGCCCAATTTTGTGGAGTCGTTCCCCCTTCTGGATTTTTCTCCCGCTCACTACAGGGTGGAAGTCTCGCTGCTCATCGATGGCCAGGAGATCCTGTATGAGACGGATGAATTCGATGTGACCCATCAAGCGCTCATCGCGCGTCCGTGGGTGTACTCCAAGCTGATGCCAGGACCCGATAGTCCTGTCTATTCTTACGTGATCGGCACTCAGTTTTACAACAGCGGGAACGTTCAGGAAGCGCGGGCTTATATCGAAGATGCCTATCACAAAAATCCTGATTCTGCCGAGTATGCTTTGAATCTCGCGCGGCTCTACATGGTGTTGAAAGAATACACAAAGATCGAACCACTCCTTCTTCCTCTGTTCAGCAAACCAGAGCCCCCGGAGTATGATGTCTTTTTTGTTATAGGGAAGGCCTATCAGGCATTGGGCGAACTGAGTAAAGCCGTTGAATTTCTTAATGCGGCTATCGACCATTACGGAATCAACACAAACGTCCTGAACGCAGTGGGCGAATGTTATTTTCAGCTGGGAGACACAGAGGAAGCATTGGCTGCATGGGAAAAATCTCTTGAAATAAATCCGGACCAGCCCGAGCTTAAACAAAACCTCGAGGCCATAAAGGAGAAAAAAAATGACTGATTTTTTGACGATTCGAAAAAAAACACAGGCATATCTGTTGCCTCTTATGACATTGTTGCTGATATCCTGGATTATTGTTTCTGTCGGCTCCTGCCGATACTACAAAATAGAACAGAAGCTGGACCCCATAAACAAGGATTGGCTCAGCAGGGTCCGTTACATTATCACCAAGGAAGAACAGCACACTTTCCTCGATCTCCCTGATGAAGAAAAGGAGCAGTTCAAGGAGGATTTCTGGAAGCGCCGTGATCCTGATCCGAACACAGAAGAGAATGAATTTCAGTTGGAGTACTTCAACCGCATGGACCGGGCCGATGAGCTCTTTATCAGTGAAGGCAAACCGGGGTGGATGACGGACCGGGGAAGAATATTTATTTTGTTCGGGCCGCCTTTAGACCGGATCACTTATCCAATGGGGTATGATGCCTCCAGCCGTTGCCAGGAGGTTTGGTATTATGGGGATTTTCCTGTTGTCTTTGTGGACAACACGTGCACGGGAACCTATCGGCTTGTGACATATGACCTGAGCTCGCTCCGGAGCCTAAACCTGATGTACATGCATGAATTGAATAGGGCTCAGGCATCGGCCCAACAGACCATCAGGGGAAGAGTAGAAAAGATTGACTTTGATTGGGACGTTGACAAAACGGTGGATACACCCGATAGGATAGAGGGAACTCTTCTCGTCAAAATCCCATATGGCAATATCTGGTTCACCGAAGAGGGAGGCAAACTTGTCACAACTCTCGATTTGCGTCTGGAATTGAAAGATTCAGAGGACACGATTGTCTGGGAGTATGAAAATTCCTATAGGGTCGAGACGGATGAAGGAGACCTTGAAGATCTGAAAGGAAAAGAATACGAGATTCAAATCCCCTTTGTCCTGGAGAAAGAGCTGTCCCAACTCCGGACGGGAAAGAACAAGCTGTATGGTTATCTCACAAACAAAACGGGTGGAGACACGTTCAAGAAGGTCAAAGAGTTTAACCTCTAATATACCAGGTGTGGGATTTCTCGTATTTTATAGGGTCAGCTCCCCGAGCTTACCGACATGAATTAAATGATGTAGGGTCCATTCCCCGAATGGACCGAGGCAGCTGACCGATTGCGTCTCTGATGTACTGCTATAGAGATTGTATTGAAAACCAAAAAGGGAGGACACACAGAATGAAAAAAATTTTTGCGCTGCTTGTCGGAATCGGCTTTTTAAGCACTGTATGGGCCATTCCCCCGTGCCGGGCTCAGGCCTATTTGGAGGAAGTCCGCGCCTGCCAGTATCTCGAGCAGGGAAAAATTGACGAAGCGATACGTCTCCTGGAAAGAAAACTCAAGTACTATCCTCGAAATTTCGACTGTCACCTCTATCTGGGTTTGGCCCATTACCTTAAAGGTGATATCGAGAAGGCTAAGGATATCCTCAGTCGTACGGAACAGGAGATTAAAGAGATCGGTGCGGCGCCCGCAGCCATCACTTCCGACCAGACATATGCGGATGTCGATAGAGTCGGCGGAATGGCAGGGACTGTGTTCACGAAAGGGCGGAAAGGGATCCTTAAATTTTCGCTGGGGATGATCTATAAAAAAGAGGGAGATTATAAAAACGCTAAAGATAGGTTTGAAGCGGCGTTAAAATATGATTATCCCGAGATAGATGCCCGGAAGCAATTGATGGTCGTCAAATGCCAACTGAAAGATTACAAAGATGCTGGCAAGGAACTCGAAAAACTCCAGAAAGCCGGACAGAAAAGCGATGATCTGACCTTTATCGAAGGCTACATCGCTGCCCACACCAAGGATGAGGCCAAGGCGATAGAAAACTTCTCGCAGGTTGCAGGCACCCTGCTCGCCGCCAAGCAAGATCTCGCCGCCGTGTTTTACAATAAGGGGGAGTACCAGAAAGCCCTGGATACCTACTTGGAGATATTAGCCGAGGATCCCAAAGAAGTGGAATCGTTGAAGAATTCGGGAAGAGCCTATTACCACCTTGGGCAATCAGAAAAGGGTCAGGCGCAGTTTGATATCATTGGCCTGAAGATGAAGGTAGAGACTTATTCGCCTAAAAAAATCCCCCTTGTTTTCATCGATCCTTTCGAGGACGTGCAATTTTTGTTCATGTGTGACGCTAAAAACTGATTTGAATGGTGGGCCCGTTCCCCGAAACGAATCGAGCAAGAAAAAATGATGTAGGGTCCGTTCCCCGAACGGACCGATAAGAATAAATCAGGCAGACGAGAACGAAGGAACATCACAGGCGGAAAATATTGAATTTTCAGGAAGTATCCTCTAAAATAGAGAAACCTGTTTTATCTTAGGAGGACCGACATGATAAGCAAGAATGCATACAGAATAATCCTCTTTTTTGCTCTGATTTTTTGTGTCACGATGACCCTCGCCGCCCAACAGGGCCGGGGCAAAGGAAGGGTCAAAGGAACGGTCGTGGATGAAGCTGGAAATCCCATAGAAGGCGTCACCATTACCGCCGTACATCTCAAGTTCAACACCACATTCACAGGAACGTCTGACAGCCATGGAAATTGGGCCGTTGCCGGATTGGGAACAGGATATTTTAGATTTACCGCGACTATGGAGGGCTATGGGACCGTCTATCATGAAATGAATGTCAGTCAATTTTCGCAGAATAATCCGCCCCTTGCTTTTACACTCAAAAAAATCGATTTGAGTTCCCTTTCAGATATGCCCTCCATTGAAGATGAAAACGCGTTGGCCCTTTTTGAGGAAGGGAACCAACTTTTTGAGGAAGAAAAATATGCCGAAGCCGCGGCCAAATTCGAAGAATTTCTGGAAGCCAATCCTTCCATATTTCAGGTGAATCTCAATATTGGCAACTGCTACCGAGAGATGAAAGAATACGACAAAGCCATTGCCGCCTACCAGGTCATCCTCGATAAAGTCAAAGAAGAAAAAGGGTCTTATGAAGGCGACGAAAGTGCGGCCAGGGCTCTTTCGAGCATGGGTGAAACCTTTATGATGGCAGGCGACCTGGAAAAGGCCAGCCAATACCTCCAGGAGGCTATTTCACTGTTTCCCAACGATGAAACGCTGGCTTTTAATGTCGGAGAGATTTTCTTCAAACAAGCTGAGACGGACAAAGCCATCGAGTATTTCAAAAAATCCATTGAAATCAAGGAAGATTGGGCTCCCCCTTATCGGCAATTGGGTTATGCATACCTGAACAAGGGTGAGTATCAGTTGGCCGTAGACAGTCTAAAGAAATTCCTGGAGTATGCTCCTGATGACCCCCAAGCGCCAACCATCGAAGCCTTGATTCCCAAACTCGAAGAGCTCATCAAAAAATAAAGCTATTTGATCTCGAGGAGTTTCCGGAGGCGCTTGTTCCTGACCTTGTCAGCGACGCTGATATAGATATATTTTCCTTTCAGAGGCAAATCCAGCTCCCATTCCTTATGAATATTCATTCTGTTCAGGATCAAACCCCTGAGCTGTTCCCGTGTTAGTTTCTCGGAGTAGTGTTCCTCCTGGCCTGTGATCAATTTTTTTTCGCTGTCTCTGATTTCCGCGGTGATCTGGAAAGTGCAGGTAAAGGTGTCTCCGGTGGATGTATAATCAAGCCTTTCATACGGGATGTCGATAGAGACGATGGCATTCCTTTGATCACCTTCTTCATATGTGTCTGCGGCGGCATCATAGTCGAAGATCGCGTATCCCGGGACACTCTTTTCATCCATCTCCAGCATACCCATCCACTGGAATTTCGGCAGGTCGAGCGGATCCCACTGAAGAGTCAGCATCGAAAAAGCCGTGATTTCCTGATGGGATGTTAGCTGGTAATCTCCGGTCCGATAATAATCCACAAAGACAAGCCTCAAAGGCCCTGAAAACTCATCCGTGTAATTGTCGTAGACCCAGATTTCTGTCGGTTTTTCTGTCACCGTGCCCTCTTCGAGGGGAGCCTCGGGCATGAGAGTCGGGCGGAATTGGGGGCTGCCGCCCATGCTTTTGGTGATGACGTTTGTCGGCGGGCCGAGGAGAATGTACATCCTTCCCCTGTCTGTTTTCCAGCCAGGCTTGCCGATGCGGTACGCTTGGTCCGCTATCGCCAGCCGGTTGTAGAAGATTGTCCGGTACTCGTTCTCCGGGGTTGTGGGATCGGGATCCCGTCTAGCCCAAAAATCCCTTATGAATTCCCCCCTGTCTTCGTGCGGCATTTCCAGGAATATTTTCTTTTCCACAGGGAGAATAATGTAGCTCATATAGTCCAGAAACTGCTGGCTTTGTGGGTCCAGTTCAACCTTGCCCGGCCCTTTGCTGGCACAGGCGGCGAATCCCAAGCACAAACACACAACCACCATTTGAATGGGAAGACGTGAGTTTCTTTTCATCTTTTTGCCCTGTCCCCTTCACCTCGCTCCGAGCGCTTCCAGTGCTTCTATTATACTCCGGCGATTTGTTTTTCACAAACCTAGTTTTGTAGGGACAATTCCCCGAATGGATCGATAAGAATAAAATGATGTAGGGTCAGTTCCCCGAACTGATCGAAGGGGAGCGGATCGTTTGGGAAACGGTCCTTACACAAACGGTCAACAGGAATGTAGGGTTCGTTCCCAGGACTGACCATTCGTTGGGCGATCTGAACATAAAAAAAGAGGGGAGGAAATTTCCTCCCCTCTTTGAGCTTCTGAGTCTATCCGTGCTTAGAAGGTGAAACGTATGCTGACTTTGTAGACTCTGTTTCCGTAGGCGCCGGTGATGTTGCCGTATGTGCCGAATCTTTCGAATGATGGATTGTTGGGATCTGTGTAGTCGATGTAACCGCCGGGATTTCCGGTGATGTTGTACCCGCTTCTCCCCATAAGGTTGATGATGTCGAGATAGGCGCCGATGGAGAACGTCTCGCCGATACGGAATCTCTTTTCCACACGCATATCCAGAGTGGTCAATGGAGCATTGCGCCGTGTACCGCTTAATTCCGTGTTCACTGTGTAGGGATCTCCGGGCCATTTGTACTTGGGATCATCAGGGATGTAAACGGTGACGCTTCTGGCCCAGGGTGAGCCGGAAGAGTGGTTGAAGTAGCCGCTGATGATAAACTCATAGGGCAGAATAACTGTGCTCTGGATCTTGATGTTGTGCGGCCTGTCGTAATCCAGACGCCCGCCGTTGAAGACAAAGGCGTTCGGTGTGTCGAAGCCGGCGCTGGCGCCAAAGGAGTTATTGTAGTTTCCTCCGATATTGCCCCAGGCTTTGCTGTAGACATAAGAGGCGAGCAACTGCCAGTTGTTGGACATCCGCTTGTTGAAGACGAACTGGATAGCCCAGTACTTCCGGAAGGATCCCTCGACATTTGTCAGATAGTAGTGGATGTCAGGAGCACCGGCCAGCTCACCGTACGCATAGGACTGCTGGTCGTCAGCGGTGCCGAATTCGCCGTCGTCTCCTGGATCGAGGAAGTCGAACCTCTCCCAGTAGGGGCTGTTTTCCGCATAGCCTTTCCACGCTTCGTCCTTACCCAAACTGTAATCATTGACGTCTTCAAAAACGTTCTGTTTGTGCTTGTAGACGAACGTGACACCGGCGCTGAAGTCCCTGGCCAATTCTCTCTCGATTCCGAAGGCAAATTCGTCGGTGTAAGGAGCGCTGGCGTCGGTGTTCACCTCGTTTTCCAGCTCGAAGGTAAAGGGATCGGGCGGGAGATAACGAAGCTCGAACCGGTCCGCATTGGCATCGGGGATGCCGTTTTCGTTGTCGTCGTACCAGTACCAGCCACCGGTGTTGGGGTAGTTGGGATTGGCCAGAGAGTAGTACTGGATCATCAGATACTCATTGTACCTGGACCAGGAGCCCTTGATCGAGGTTTTGCCGTCGCCGAACGGGTCAAAGGCAAATCCGAGGCGGGGCGAGAAATGGGTCCAGGTCAAGACATCCATGGCCGGGAGGCTGTATTCGCTGTAGGTCGATTGTCCCAGTGCGGCCAGGAAACCATAGGTGTCTGCCGTTGCGCCATGGTACTGCTCGGGGAATCTTCCCTTGCTCGTGTCAAAGCGCACACCCAGGTTCAGGGTCAGCCTTTCAGCGATAGTGAAGCTATCCTGGACATAGGCGCCGATCCTGTTCATCGTGTTTTCCTGAACGGATGATCCCTCCGTAGCCCCGCAGATGTAAGCGTAGATCCGGTATCTGTCGGGCTCGGTTGAGGTGGGATAACTTGGGCCGCCGGCATAATAATAAATGATGTGTGGATTCTGTCTCCACCAGTCCCAGTTGCCGCTTGTGGCCTCGTACTCTACGCCGAATTTCCACTCGTGGCTTCCGCCCAGGGCATTGTCCATGAACAGAGTCGCCTGGACCGAAGGATTGAGCCGCGAACGGAGATAGGTCTCTTCGAACCGGGGATTATTCCGGTAGATGGCGTAATATCTGTCATACCATTGAGGGGCATCGGCGATGGCATATGCGCTGTACGGAATCGGGAAGAAGCGGCGGATGTAACCGGCGCGGATATCGAAGAACAGGTTCTGACTGGCCACCCAGTTCAACTGTGCGCTGACAGTGTGGCCTGTCTCGCCGTCCCATTTTGTGGTGGCGGTTACGTCGAGGTTGGAGCCGACGCGGTTGGTGTAGAAATCTTCGGTGATCATGGCCAGGTTGTATGTGGCCAGAAAGCGGATATTGGAAGCCAGTTGGAAGGTCAGTTTGCCGAAGATGTTGTTTTCTTTGTGCGGGGCGTCATCGAGAGTGTAAACTCTGGACCCAGCAGCCTCGGTGGCGTCATAGATGATGTGGTTGAAGTCTTGCACCCACTTGAAATATCGGCCGTTGGCGAAGAACCAGACCTTGTCCTTGATGATCGGGCCGCCCAGGAAAAGCGAGAAGTCCTGCCAGGTGCTCCAGCCTGAGGGTTTTGTGAGTCCGATCGCCTTGAGGTCTTCCTCGCTGAGGAGGGCTTTCTGCATATCCTCGTTGTAATACTCGACGGTACCTCCACCGTGGAAGACGTTTCCTCCGGACTTGGTCACGATGTTGACATAGCCGCCGTCAGCGATGCCGATGTCTGCCGTGTGGCCGAACATGTCCATCTCGACTTCTTCGTAGACGTCGATATTGACGTTGGTCATGGGATACATGACTACCGGATCGTTGATGGTCACTCCATCGATTGAGTACTGATTGCCTCTGACGGTTCCTCCAGCCATGTAGGATGTACGGCGATAGCTCACATCTTCAGACACCGATCCGGGCATGGAGTTCAACACTGCATAGAGGTCTCGAGCCATCGGGATGTTGTAGATGTAGCTCTTGGAATAGTTGACGGCTGTATTGGAGAGTTTGACGTCGACAGTGGGAGATTCCCCGACAACTGTGACCTCTTCTTCCAGTGTGCTCATCTCGAGCGTGATGTTGATGTTGGTGGCCTTACCCACGTTGACTTTCAGTCCCTGCCGGACAACTGTCCTGAATCCGGGCATCTCAAAGGTGATCTGGTAGTTCTCTCCGGGAGGCACAGCAGGAAAACGGTATTGACCGGCTTCTGTCGAGACAAAGGTCATCTGTCCTTGGAGGGCTATACCTTCGAGGGTGATCGTACAACCTGGAAGGGGATTTCCCTCAGTGTCTGAGATCTTCCCTGTGACAGAGCCGGAAAGACTGCCCTGAGCGGTCGCGAACGAGGTGAGCCCGATGGCGAGGATGAAAACCATCAAAATTTTGAATGAATTCTTAATCAATGAATTCCTCCTTGATTTAGGATATTGATTTAAGATATTTCCCCTAACCTGCTTTCACAGGCTTCCCTCTCCCGCCTCTTATGAGGGTAGGGAGAACCATTAATCCACTTGCTTGAAGCGAATCCCTCCTATTGAACACCTCCTTGTTATGCTTGGTTTCCAATGTACGAAACATTGTATTAATTTTTTTATTTGCAATTTTTATGCCATCTCTTGAAACTTTCTAAGTTGAATAAAATCAGGGAGTTATAAAGGAGTGAAGGGAAATGGAGGATTAAACTTATTCAAAAATATGAACTGAATCCAATTATTTGAATTTATTCTGTTATTTTGTTTCGCCGCGAGTTACTTCTGACATTCTTTGAGGAGGACATCTAATCGTTCTTTATCAGCGGGAACCATGAGATGGTAGTATCGTTTTTTATACTCACTGAACATCTCGCATGCCTTGACTTTATTCCCGGAACTTAAATAGGCCATCGCAAGGTCGAAATGGGCCCTCCTGAAGTCAGGGTCCGCTTCCAGAGCTTTTTCCCAGCAGTAGATCGCACCTCCCAGATTGCCCTGTTGGCGATAGGCGTGGCCTAATCCATAATAAGGCACCGCATAGCCGGGGTCGAGCTCGATTGCTTTTTTGTAGTATTCAAAGCATCTCGAAAAGAGAAAGGGATCCTTCGACTGGAGGCCGTAGGAATAGCAGGCATTGGCGAGGTTATTGTAGAGCTCAGGATGTTTGTCATCCAGGGAAAGCCCCATCTCGAAAGCCTTGATCGCCTCCTCAAAACGGCCTTTATTGGCATAGGCCGTGCCAAGGTTATCCCAAATTTCCGGATCATACTCGGCTTCTCTAATACTCGATTTTTCGAACGCGCTGATGACTCTATCATACTGATCCGTCGCAATGAGCCCTTTCATATATTCGATAAGGATCTCGTGGCTTGAAGGGAGGGCGCTGACTCCCTGCTCCAGGATTGAAAGAGCTTCCTCAGTATTTCCTTTCTCCTGATAGATGGCAGCCAAGTTCTTATACGCCATATCGATATCTTTTCTCTCTTTGAGAATTTCCAATAAAAGCTTGATTGCTTCGTCTGATTTCCCATTTTTATAGAGATCCCGGGCATCATCGGTCTTGTTGATGTAAGGAAGGAGAGCCTTTATATCGTCCTGAACGCTAAAATTCTTTTTTTGTGAGGATTGGACGCTCGAGACATAACCCAAACTTGCCAGTCTCTCACGAGTTTTTCGGTCGACGGTCTGAGCCGCATCGACTTTTTCAGACGGAGTCAGGTCATCGATGATCTGCTGAAGCTGCGATCTCAGTTTAGATACGTTTTTTTGTTCGAGCCGGTTGTCGAGCTCATCAAAATCCCGGTCCAAATCATAGAGCTCGGGGATGGGAGAGTCGATGAATTTTGCCTTCTTGAGGATGAATCCTTTCAGTGGAGCCCATCCGCGGCTGTAATAGGGATACAAGGATTCGAAATAGATGGGTTTTTCTAGCAGCTTTTTCCCTGTTAGAGCCGGGAGGAGAGAGGTTCCTTGAAGATAAGTGGGTTTTTCGATTCCCAGAACATCACAAACGGTCGGGAATATGTCGATATGGCTCACATACTGCTCGACGTGGCTTGGAATAGCTTCAGGGAGGACAATGATGAGGGGAATCCGAGTGGAAGAATTGTAGGCGAAATACCCATGTGTCTTCTCCCCATGCTGGCCTAATGATTCCCCATGGTCTCCAGTGAAAATGATGAGAGTTGAATCGTAGAGGCTGTTCTCTTCCATGTGATCGAAGAGCTTTCCCAGGGCCGAATCGACGTAGGCGACCTCTCCATCATAAGGATGTTCTTTGTATTGCGTCTTGAATGGCTCCGGCGGCTCATACGGGGTATGCGGATCCCAACAATGGATCCAGAGAAACCAGGGGGATTTTCGACCGTTCAGCCATGTTAAGGCGGATTTGATCACCTCTTCGGCATTTCTTTCGAGAGAGGCGAGATTGACGGAGTGAACACGGCTGTATTTATCATCGTAGACGTCAAAGCCTTGGGATAATCCAAACCTTGAGTCAAGGGGGTAGGCCCCCACGAATGCTCCGGTTGCATAGCCATTATTCTTGAGATGCTCAGCCAGGGTCAGTAATTTCTCGCTGACGATAAAATTTAAATTTTCATGAACGCCATGGTAGTTCGGCGTTGTTCCTGAGAGGATATTTGTATGAGACGGTAGTGTTGTGGAGGTGTTAGCAAAGGCTCTGGAGAAGAGCACGCCTTTCTCTGCAAGTTGATCGATATGCGGAGTTTGTGGACTTTGACTGCCATAGCAGCTCAACTTGTCGGCTCTGAGCGTGTCTATGGTGATGAGGAGGATATTATATTTTGTCTTTTCTTTGTTTAGAGAGCGCAGGGAAGGGGAGATAAACATCGCCGTAAAAAGCGCAAGTAGCAAGTGAAATCCTACATGAAAGCGACGCATTATTTTCTCTCTTCCTCTAGTCGTGCTTTTATTCGACGAAAAACACATCTCTTCACATATTTATAATTCTAGCTGAAAACAAAAAATTTTTCTTCACATAAAGTAAACACCCGCAAAACTGTGATGAATTAAGTTCGCAATAGGTGATTGAGTGATCAGATTGTGTGATGGAAAAAACCGTGAGAAGGGCTGGACGGATATGATCCTTTTTAGGGACCGTTTCCCAAACGGTCCGTTCGGGGAACGGCCCCTACATTTAAATAGTCATTCATCACGGTTTTTGGGATGCTTCTTCACTTAAGGGAGGAAAAATTTTTAGATACTGTGGGGAAAGAGGGAGGGAAAGATCCCTCCCTCTTTCTATTCCGACTTAAGCAATTCGCTCTTTTTGTGCTAGAACGTGAACCTCACCCCGAAACGGACCGAACGGACACCGTAGGCGCTGGTCAACAATCCATAGGTTGAGCTGATATCGTATTCTGGAGGATCTCTGTAGGGCCAGATATAGGGATTTGGATTCTGGTTGATATTGTAGCCGCTTCTTCCAAAGAGGTTGAAGATATCGACGATGAATCCCAGCTTGCCAAAATCACTTATGTTGAAGTTCTTTTCCAGCCTCATATCGAACATGGTGTAGGGAGGATTTCTTCGGGTTCCCACCGTCTCGGTATTGACACCAACGTAGCTGTCCTGCGTATCGATGGTGGAGGGGAAATAGACGCGCGAAATCGTTGTTCCCCAGGGTGACCCCGAGCGGTGTTGGAAATAACCGGTGAGGATGAAGTCGTAGGGGAGCAGGATAGTCCCTATGAGCTTGACCTGCCAGGGCCGGTCGAATGCCAGCCGGCCGTAACCGTTGATCATCACGTTGGGATTGTCGAACATGGTCGACTCGCCTTCTGTGGCACTGTATCCGGGGTCTGTATTGCCTTTGAAGGAGGAATACAGGATCGAGCCATTCAGCATCCACCGGTTGGACATCCTCTTCTCGAAAGTCAAGATAACAGCCTTGTATTCTCTCTTTGCTTCTGGGGGATTCGCACCTTCGTAAACCCTGGTAGGCGCGTAATCAGCCAGCCCATAAACAGTCATGTTCTGGTCATCCTCTGTGCCCCACTCTCCGTCAAAGCCGGGATCGATAAAATCATAAGGGAGCCAGATAGGCCGTCCCTGATCATCGGTGGCATTGGGATCGTAGCCGTTGTTCTTATCCACGTCCTCGACGATGTTCTTGTTCACCTTGTAGACGAATTGAAGTCCGAGCCTGAAGTCCGCTGCCAACTCGTGATCGATACCGACCATGAATTCATGCATATAGGGAGCCTTCAGGTTGTCAGGATAGTATTTGAAATTAGGGTCTTGAATGTCATAACTGGTTAACCGGTAATAATCTCCATTCGGGTCCAAATACTGAGAATTGGAAGGGGAACCATACCTGCCATTGGGGATGGGGAGGTCCATGTATCCGTTGCGGTTCGCGTCGTACCAGTACCAGTTCATCGCCCCGCCGCTCATAGTGTTGCTGGCATTGTACTTCGCGGACCAGATGGGCTCATAGTAGCGGCTGAATGAAGCTTTCACGGCCGTCTTTCCGTCACCGAAGAGATCATAAACAACGCCGATCCTCGGCGAAAGCGTTGTGAACTCAACGATCTTTTTGTAAGGGGTGGAGAGAGGATCAAGCGCAGAGACTTGGTTGAACTCGATGCTGGGATCATTGTGATACTGATCGTTCAGCGCTTCAAGCAGGATGTTGGGGTCCGGTGAAGCGAGATCGGGATTCATGAACTCCGGGCCGACTTTATACCGGTCGTACATGGCGGGCCGTGTTTCTTCGGGTTCGTACTGGTAGCCGTAATCGAGACGGACACCGAGGTTGACCGCCAGCCGCCCGAAGACCATATTGTCCTGGGCAAAGCCGGAGAAACGGCGGGTGTTGTCATATTTCCACACGACGCCACGCTCGGCAAAAGGACGCATTCTGAGCCGGCCGCTTGGGGGGTTGCCTGTGGGTGAGTAGTAATATTTGTTTCCGGCATTGTAATCTCTCCAATACGTGTAGTAGGGATTGTCTCCTCTATCGTAGCCCCTAAACCTGTCGAGGCCGTAGACCGTGTGCTCGAACTCCCCGCCGACCTTGAATTCGTGGCTTCCTCCGAAGAGCTGATCGGCGAAATGGGTCAAAGCTACCGAAGCGAGCTCTTTGGTACGTTTATAGTCGTCCCCGTAATACGTATTCCCCCAGAAAACTGCGTACTCCCGGTCGTAGACCATATAGTTGTTAGAGTATTCTGGCCGCATGAGGATGGGAAAGTGGCGGTAGACATACGTCCCGCGGACATCGAGGAATGTGTTCTGGTCCAGGACCCAATTGAGCTGGCCTGTTGCGGTGTGGGTGTTCTCGTGATCCCAGACGATCGTGAGCGCATAAGTGTAATCATTCCCTGTTCTGTTCTGGTAAACAGGTTCATAGATATTGTTCCAGTGGTACATGCCCATAAACCGGATATTGGGGGTGATCTGGAAGGTCAGCTTGCCAAAGCCCATCCACTCCTGATGGTTGATGTCATAGTGCTGCAGCTCTGCTGGAGTGAACGTCCATTCTCTCAGGTTGATATGACTGAGTCGGACATCATGCGTCTCCGGATTGACCTGTTCCCAGACGAGACGGCGACCGCTGAGGAAGAACCAGATCTTGTCTTGCATCAGGGGGCCGCCAAAGCTCAAAGACCCGTCCTTGTAATCCCGGTATGATTGGGGAGCGTTGACGCCGACTGCCTTGAGATCCTCGGGGCTCAGCAGCTCATTTGTGAGGCTTTCACCGGTTAAATATCCGGATGCACTTCCCGAAAATTTGTTTCCGCCGCTCTTCGTGACGATGTTGACAACGACTGAATCTGCCTGTCCCACTTCGGCCGGAAGAGATCCGATGCCGAACTCGATCTCTTCGTAGACATCGACATTGATGTTGGCCATGGGATAGAAGGTGGCGGGATCATTCATCGGGACCCCGTCCAGCTGGTAGAGCTGGCTTCTCACCGTTCCTCCGAGTATGGAGGAGGTCCTACGGTAATCGACTCCTTCAGAAATAGCACCCGGTATGGAGTTCTGGATCTCATAGAGGTCTCGGGACATCGGGATGCTCGTCAGGAATTCACTCCCGTAGTTGACGCTGACTTTTGAAGTCTCCACATCCACCACCGGCGATTCTGCCGTGACCGTGACCTCTTCTTCCAGGGTGGTCACTTCCATGACGATTTTGACTTCAGTGACCCTTCCCACGCTGACGATGAGCCCCGGCCGGATGACCGTCTTAAAGCCCGGCATTTCCACGCGGAGCTGGTAACCACTGCCGGGTGAAAGAGCGGGAAAGCGGAAACTGCCGGTGTCCGAAGTGAGATAGCTACGTTGTCCGATAAGCGCTTGGCCAGTGAGTGTTACGCTGCAGCCGGGGAGAACGTTGCCTTCTGTATCGATAACTTCACCACTGATCGAGCCAGTCTGACGTCCCTGAGCCAAACCGAGGGAGGTCATTCCGAGTGCGAGGAGGAGGATTAAGGAAGCCTTAAAAAGCTTTCTGTTCATCTTTAACTCCTTTCTTTGATCTCCTTTGTTTTCGAAGCGCCAGACAATGCCCGACACTCCAACCCAAACCTAAATTTTAACTTTCTACCGCAGATTCACCTCCTTTGAACGCACTCAGGAATTTATTCCTTAAATGCAAATGCTGGATGAGAAAACTCCAATGAGTTTTTATGAGCTTTTTCAGTTCTTTTTTGTCTCTCTTTGAGAGAGCCGAAAGGATCTTTTTGTGCCCGTTCAAGGATTGTTTCATGATCTCCGGGTCTTGGAACGCCAAATAGCGGGCGTAGTTATAGCGGAGGAGCTGTCCGTGGACAAAATGAAGCGTCCGCTCGAGCATTTTGTTGGGAAGAGACGACCAGATTTTAGAGTGGACAGCCACGTTCAGGTCCAGGAATTTTTCAACATATGTGGGCTTACATGCGGTTTCCATTTCCACGATAAGCTCTTCGATCTGCTGGATACAATCGGGACTGATGTGGTTCGCCGCTTGAGTTATGGCCAGCCCGTCCAGATCTCCCAACACTTCGAAGATCTCTTCAAGCTCTTTGAAGGAGACGTTTCTCACCAAAGCTTTTCTGTGGGAATCGATGGAAACATACCCTTCTGCGCTCAATCGCAGAAAAGCCTCTCGGACCGGTGTGGTGCTCACGTTGTAGAGTTTTGCGACCTCCTTTTCATAGATGCGCTCTCCGGCTTTGAACTCGTTGTTGATGATTTTCGCCTTGAGCTTGTTGTATACGGATTCACTCAGGGTTTTGGGGATCACATTTTCGGAAGTCCGTTGCATTTCGCGAGCCAAGGAATATTTTATATTTTATAGTGCAAAATCCATGCCAGATAATCTATTTTTTTAATTTATTTATTATCAATCGGTTATGAAAATACAATATTTCGGATTTGTTATTTTGATTCAAATAATTGAATCGATATTCAATAATCTGTTCTCCAAAAAGGTGACTGTCACCTTTTTTTTTAAAGGCCATTTTTAAGATATACGATGTAAATTTAAAAAAGTTCATGGAACGGTTCCTCCATTGGTCCGTGTGGGGACTTGATCCGAAATCAATTTGCGTTTTTTGTGTGTTCGGCCTATCATTTGGCGTTCCATGAATCCTTTGAATCGCATCCAGAAGGGAGATTGTCCATGACAAAAATTCAGGTGAAATATTTGCTTTTTTGTGCGTGTATTTTCCTGTTTGTGTGGAGTTGTTCGCAACAGACGTTTGACCTGGTGATCCAAGATGGGACGATCATCGATGGAACGGGCGCAAAAGGATATCAAGCCAGCGTCGGAATCACAGATGGGAGAATTATGAGCGTAGGAAAGATAAAAACATCTCAAAGCTTGAAGGTCATAGATGCCAGGGGAAAATATATCGTTCCCGGATTTATCGACATGCACACCCATTGTGACAATATCCAAAACGAGAAAAGGAAAGCCGCACTCAATTATTTGACGCAGGGTGTGACAACCGTTGTCTCGGGCAACTGTGGCAGCGGGACGTACAAGGTTAAGGATTATTTCCATAAACTTGAGGATCAGGGGATAGGGGTGAATGTGGTTCATCTTGTAGGGCAAGGTGCAGTGCGGTTTGCGGTTTTGAAAAATGCGGACAGGGAACCGGCTGAGGATGAGCTGGAAGAGATGCTGTCTCTCGTGAGTCAGGCAATGGATGAGGGTGCCGCCGGCCTTTCGACGGGGCTGTTTTATGCGCCGGGAAGTTATGCCTCAACAGAAGAGATCATTGCCCTTTGCTCTATCGTTAAAGAACACGGCGGGATCTACGCGACCCATATTAGAGATGAGAGCAACTACACGATAGGGCTTGAGGCATCCATCGAAGAAGCCGTCGAAATCGGAGAAAAAGCCGGTGTGCCCGTCCAGATCTCCCACATCAAAGCCCTGGGCAAACCTGTCTGGGGGAAGGCTGAATCTGTCTGCCGGATCATCGAAGCTGCCCACGAACGGGGCGTCACTGTGTATGCGGACCAATATCCCTACAATTCATCCAGTACAGGCCTTTTAGCCGCTATCATGCCCCGCTGGGTCCAGGCGGATGGAAAGCTGCGCGAGAGATTACAAAACCCCCAGCTGCTCCCTGGAATTAAAGAAGAGATGGCCGCGAATATCGAACGACGGGGAGGTGCGGGCACCCTCGTTATTTCCTCTTTTCCCGAGAAGAAGGAATGGGAGGGCAAAAGCCTGGGAGAGATAAGCGCACTCATGGAGACGTCCGCAGTCAATGCAGCACTGGAGCTCATCCTTTCAGGTGGTCCGGGCATTATATCCTTCAATCAGTCGGACGAGGATGTCGAATATTTTATGCAAAAGCCCTACGTGATGACGGGTTCGGATGGCTCTGTTCAGGTCATGGGAGATGCCCTCCCCCATCCGCGCAGCTACGGCACATTCCCGCGAAAGATCCGCAGATACGTATTGGAGAAGGGCCTGTTGACTATGGAACAGGCCATCCGCTCGGCAAGCGGCCTGCCTGCTGAGATGCTTGGATTCAAGCATAGAGGTTTGATCAAGGAGGGATATGTGGCCGATGTTGTGGTCTTCGACCCGGAGACGATAACGGATAGAGCCACCTTCGACGATCCCCATCAGTACAGCGTGGGCATCCTCCACGTTCTGATCAACGGCGTCTCTATCATCGAGGACAGTCAGTTCACTGGCGCTCTCGCCGGGAAGCCTCTCATTCCCCGTTTGGAAGAAAAGTGGTAAAATTGATCTGTAATCCATGGTTGAATCTTTGGTATGAGAAAAAATAAGGGATTTTGTTTTTTCATAATAAGTTGTTTTCTCTTCGGTCTCATCCTATTCTCAGCCCCAGATAATCTCATCACCGAGGATAAGAACCCGCTCAATGTCCTTCTCATCACGGTCGACACACTCAGAGCCGACAGGTTGAGCTGCTATTCCAAGGAACACCTCACCACGCCAAATATTGACAGCTTGGCCAATCGTGGCGTGCTGTTCACTCGGGCATTTGCCCATACCAGCACCACACTCCCTTCCCATACAAATATCCTCCTGGGGATGACACCTCTCTCCCATAGCGTTCATGACAACTCCAACTTTATCGTCAGAGAGGGGTTCACCTCTCTTGCCGAGCATCTCAAGGCCCACGGGTATTCCACGGCAGCATTTGTCGGCGCTTATCCTCTGGATTCCCGCTTCGGCATATCCCAGGGTTTTGACCTGTATGATGATGACTATGATGTCCGGGATATCAAGACGGATACGGGTGGAGAACGGATAGCGGAGATCGTTGTGGACAGAGCGATCCATTGGCTCAAAGAACAGAATTCGCCGTGGTTTCTTTGGATCCATTGTTGGGATCCGCATGCTCCTTACGACCCGCCGGAGCCGTTCAAATCGAAGTTCTCCGTCGATCCTTACGATGGCGAAGTGGCCTATGTGGATCATGTTTTGGGGAAACTCTTCGCGTATTTTGAGACAAAAAGCTTGTGGGACAGCTCGTTGGTCATCTTCACCGGAGATCACGGGGAGTCGCTGTGGGAGCACGACGAAGAAACGCATGGAATATTTGCTTACAATTCGACGATCTGGATTCCCTTGATCATCCACACACCCGACACAAAATCGAGAAAGGTCGAACAGCATGTTGCGCATGTGGATATTTTTCCCACGGTCTGTGAGGCTCTGAATATCAATAGACCGGATTTTCTTCAGGGAATTTCCCTGTTGCCCGCACTGAGAGGGAAAAAAATTCTGGAGCGGCCCATATATTTTGAATCTCTCTACCCATTTTACAGCCGGGGATGGGCTCCACTCAGAGGCTATATCGACACCCGGGAGAAATTCATGGAATCTCCAATCCCCGAGCTCTACAACCTCAAAGATGATTTTGGCGAAAAGAAAAATTTGGCACGTGATAAAAAACTCAATGCGTACCGGGAAGAACTGGAACGGATCATCCGGGATTTTTCAATGGAAGAGAGCCGGCAGGCCAAGCAAAAACTGGATCGAAGAGCGTTGGAGAGGCTCAGAAGCCTCGGCTACATCAACGACAATCCTGGAACTGAAGGAAAAACTTTCGGCCCCGAGAATGACGTGAAGGTTATGGCTCCCTATCACAACAAGTCTGTGAAGGCGACGAGGCTTTATCATGAAGGCAGGATTTCAGAGGCCATCGACCTGCTCAAGGAGATCATCACGGAGCGGAAGGACATAGGCATAGCCTACAAGAATCTGGCAGACATTTATAACAGAGAGGGGAGGACAAATGATGCCCTTTTGGTTTTAAAGGCTGGACTGGAGGCCGTTCCTTCGTATTATGAAATTTTTTACTCCTATGTGACCTTGCTCTTGAGTTTAGGAGAATATGATGAAGTTATCTCGGTCACTCACGCGAGCCGTTTGTTGCAGAAGGAAATCGACCCAGAGATCTGGAACTTTGTGGGCCTTGCTTACTGGAATAAACGGCAGATCGCAGAGGCTCAGAGAGCCTATGAAAAGTCCATCTCGCTTGATAAAAAATATTCCGTTCCATTCAACAATCTCGGCACGCTTAACCTTTACCTGTACAAGGAGAGGGGTGATCTGAACGAGTACAATAAAGCCATTGAATATTTCGAAAAGGCGATCGCACTCGACCCTTTCTACAGTGAAGCGTATCAAGGATTGGGTATCGCCTACTTAGGCACCAAAAGGTATGAAGAAGCAGTGGGCTGTTTTAGAGAAATCCTGGAATTGAACCCCGATGATGTCCAGGCAATGCTCAACTTAGGCTTATCCTACAAAAATGCAGGGAATCATAATGACGCTTGCAAATATTTCTTGGCTGCGAAGTCCAGCCCTTCATTCTATCTGCTTTCGCCGGTGGATAAAGCCAGGCTCGAAAGCTGGCTCAAGGAGTGTCCTCCGACCTCGCGTTAAATCAAGATTGTTTTTTTTAAATGTGATTGCGAGCCCAAAGCGCAGCACCGATAAAGCCTGCCTTGTTTCCGAGCTGTGTTTGTCCGATCGAGCAGCACTCATAGGACGCAGAAAAACTTCTACGCTCCGCTTCCGCGAGAGCAGCAGGGAGAAAAAATTCACTGGAATCCATCACCCCTCCCCCCAGAAGTATCCTCTCCGGATTCAATAGGTTGATGACGATAGAGAGCCCTATCCCCAAGAAAAAACCTGCGTGTGAAAAGGCTTTCAGCGCTGCTTTGTCTCCGTTTGATGCTCTGCGTGCGACCTCCTCTGGCGCCAGATTTTCTCCGGATTGGCTGAATTGTCTGTAGCTCTTGACGATTTTCTGGGCAGAGACTTCCGTTTCCAGACAGCCCCGACTTCCGCACCTGCAAAGTTCGCCATCGGGATTGACCGTGACGTGGCCGAGCTCGCCGGCGAATCCACAGGCACCCGACCAAAGTTGGCCGTCGAGAATAATCCCTGTCCCGATCCCCGTTCCGATCGTCAGCAGAATTAAACTCTGTGCGCCCTTTCCGGCTCCTGTTTTGTGCTCGCCATAGGCGGCATAATTGGCCTCATTGTTGAGGAAAAATGGAACGTTGACAAATTTTTGCAAAGAGGGAACGAGGGCATGTCCATCGATCTGCGGACAATTGGGCGATTGGATTATAGTTTGTTCTCTGGCGTTGAAAATACCCGGAAATCCAAACCCGGCGCCTTTGATTTTTGAACGGCAGTTTTTCTGAATATCTGTCCAAATCTCCTCGAAGAGCAAAAAAAGCGCCTCGATACTTTCCGGGGTGATGGCTGTTTCATCCTGCAGCACACGGCCCTGCGTGTTGATCACACCGTACTTGAGGGATGTGCCACCCAGATCGAATCCTGCGTACAACTCCATCTTTTCTCTTGCATAACCTCAGCGGCCTGCGCCCTCCGCTGATGCCCCCTAGATGCTGAGGCACCCGACACGATAGGCCACGGAAGCATGCTTATTTCCGTGATGCTCTCAAGTCAAATGATAATAGCAGGAGTTCGTCACAGTCCATATTCGTCGTAAACCCCCCCACCCACCTCCATCCGACTCATAAGGACAGTGACTCCCTCTTTTTTACGTCTAATGCCCTTATCACGCAAATAAGGATGCTTACATAGGCCACCTGGTTCTTGAATAGAGAAAATGACTAATACCTTTTATTTTTTATAGCCTATCGCCGCGTAATTTGGGGGTGCATACAAGAGCTTATTCAGGATGTCGATGTTTTGATTCAGGAGGGCCGTTTGTTCATCCGCACCCGGGAGTGTTTTCAGCATTTCCTCCTCCAGGGGTGCTGCATACTGGATGTGGACATCTTCAAACCCTGAACTCTCGAGCAGATACTTCAGAGCTTGCGGGTGGATGGGCTGTTTGTGAGACATGTCCAAGTGATAGATCTGGACAAGCGCGAACACCGAAGTGGGATTGATCGTCTCAAGAACGATGGGCGCAGAGGGCCCCAGCTTGATATAGGCAAGCTCCAGCAATCTCTTCAGATAGGGAGGCAGGAGGTGTTCGATGACCTGAGAGGAGAAAATCCCTCCTAGCGCGCCGTTTTCGTACTCTGTCAGTTTTTCAAGAATATCCCCCTTCCGGCAGGCCAATCCTTTATCCTTGCAGATGCTCACCATCTGTTCGTTGATATCGATTCCTTCGGCCTCGATCCATTTGCTTTTCAGGAGGTCGAGAAATTCCCCACGGCCACAACCCAGGTCCACGACTTTATTGCCTTTCTTGAAAAAGGATAGATACGCTTCCAATTGGGTCTTGACGGCATCTTCAGAGCCCCTGAATCGGTTCTCGAACCCTGTGTACCGCCAATCCTCCAACGGTTGAAGAATCTCACCCACCTGGCTCGGTGTCGGCATTTTTTTCTCTCCCAGCAGAGCGGTGAGCTGAATCAATTTTTCTCTGAGTTCCAAAAACTTCTTCATCAGCATGTTGGCATCTTTGTACTGTGCATCGAGTTGATCCACTCGCCATTCCAGGCTCTTGAAGATCATGGCCACATGGTTGTTGCTCAGGGCATCCCATTGTTTATCCTTCGCATCGGTGAGAGCGACGCTCATCAGGATCAACTCAGCGAGGGCTGAGGAGAGTTCTTGCACGTGCGTTGAGTAAAAATCAACCTGGCGTTGGAGTTCCTTGAAAACGACAAGAGCCTGCTGGTTTGAGTCTCTTTGAGAGAAGTCTTCGGGTGAAAATCTCTTGGAAGACAGGGTGAAGGGAGATTTGCGCTTCTTAGACGAAGTCTCTTTGATGGATGTCAGGATTTCTTCAAGGCGTGAAACAAGATGCTGGAGCTTTTGTGGATTCTGGGTCTCTTTGAATACCTCTGACTGTTTCTGAATCTCTTCGATCTTTTGGGAAAGCGCGATCTCTTTGTCTTTGCGGTCTTGATCGAGTTTTTCGAGCGTCCGCTTCATTATTCCTTAGAAGGAGGGGTGTCATCCGTGGGCGGCTTGGGTTCTTCGTCTTTTCCACCGATGGATTTTTTGAAATTCTTGATGCCCTCTCCTAAGGATTTTCCGAGCTCGGGCAGTCGCTTTGCGCCAAAAATGATGACGATAATCAGAACGATCAGGAGAAGTTCTGTGGGGCCGACGGGTCCGAATAAAAACATGAAAACCTCCTTGAGGAGTTACGATTTATCCTGAATGATTCATAAAGAAGGTACTCTTCCCCTCATGAAAAGTCAATAGCCTCTCTAGGGAGAATCCCTAAATCTTTGATAGGTGGCGATAGAGTGTCCCCATTGGTGATTGCGAAAACGAACAACAGGACAACCGTGCTGTTCAATTTAGATGCAGAGACCGCTTCCCGAACGATCCTTCATGATGAAATAAGATTTAATCCTTGGGAATGGAAATGAGGGACTTACGTTTTATAGCTGGGAGTTATGATAGAATAAAGTGCAGCTATCGTTTCCCAAACGGCCCGTTCGGGGAACAGATCCTACATCAAAAGGGCTTATGCAGGCAGTATGTCTTTTCATGTGTATGCTAACGATGAAGAATATCAGGAATTTTTCGATCATAGCCCACATCGATCATGGGAAATCCACACTCGCCGACCGTCTCTTAGAACGCACAGGAGCCCTATCCGCACGGGAGCTAAGAGCGCAGGTGCTTGACACCATGGACCTGGAGCGAGAGAGGGGGATTACCATAAAAGCTCAGACTGCCCGCCTCCATTACATGAGTGAATCCCGAGAGGATTATGTGCTAAATCTGATCGACACTCCCGGACATGTGGATTTTTCCTATGAAGTCTCCCGGAGTTTAGCCGCCTGCGAAGGTGCGCTTCTGGTGATCGATGCCTCACAGGGTGTCGAGGCACAGACCCTGGCGAACACCTACCTTGCGCTCCAAAACGACCTTGCTCTCATTCCCGTCATCAACAAGATCGACCTTTCTCAGGCGAACCCTGACGCCACTTTGGAACAACTTGAGCAAATCATCGGCATTAGCAGGAGCGAAGCGATCCTCTGCAGCGCAAAGACTGGACAAGGCATCCCCCAGATCCTCGAGGCCATTGTCGAGCGCATTCCTTCTCCTCAAGGTGATCCCCACGCTCCGCTCAAAGCTCTTCTCTTCGATTCCTGGTACAATTCATACCGCGGTGTGATAGTGCTCGTTCGTGTATTTGAGGGAACGGTCCACACGGGTGCCTCCATCGAACTGATGGCGCAGAACGCTGTGTATGGAGTGGAGGAGGTGGGGTATTTGACCCCGAAATTCGCAGTGAAAGATCGCCTGGTTGCGGGCGAAGTGGGATACATCATCGCAGGAATCAAGGACCTCAGCCATGCTCGCATCGGCGAAACGATCACGGAAAAAAGCAGGCCGGCCGTCAAGGCTCTTCCCGGGTTTCAAGAAGCAAAGCCCATGGTCTTCTGCGGAATGTTCCCTGCCGGAGAAAGCAGCATAGAGGATCTCCGCAAGGCTCTTATGAAACTCAGGCTCAACGATTTTTCCTTCCACTATCAACCGGAGAATTCCCCTGCTCTCGGCATGGGATTCCGCTGTGGATTTCTGGGGCTTCTTCACCGCTAGATTATCCAGGAACGACTGGAAAGAGAGTTTGACCTGAACCTCGTCACCACGGCCCCGAGCGTGAGTTTCCGGGTGACAAAAAAAGACCTCACCGTTTCCGAAGTGCGCAACCCCTCTCAACTTCCTGCACAGATTGAGATCCTGAAAATCGAGGAGCCGCTCATCGAAGCACTGATCCTCACTCCGGATAGGTATCTGGGAGCTGTTTTGAAATTGCTCACCGAAAACCGGGGCGAACAGAAAAAGATGGAATACATCAGCACTCAGAAGATCTTATTGACTTATTTCCTCCCCTTGAACGAAGTGGTCTTTAATTTTTACGATCAGCTCAAATCCGTTTCGCAGGGCTATGCGTCCATGGATTATGAGGTTGTCGGATACAGGGTATCCCCGCTGGTCAGACTAGACATCCTAGTGAACAGAGCGCCTGTGGATGCCCTTTCACTCGTTGTCCATCAAGATAAAGCTGTTGGTCTCGGGCGGGCTCTTGTCGGAAAAATGAAGACACTCATTCCCCGGCAGCAGTTCGAAGTCTCTCTACAGGCAGCACAGGGAAAGCGGATCATCGCCCGCGAGACTATAAAACCCTTCCGCAAGGATGTTTTGGCCAAGCTTTATGGCGGAGACTATACGCGGAAGATGAAACTTTTGGAAAAGCAAAAAGCCGGGAAAAAACGGATGAAAAAAGTCGGGCAGATTGAGATCCCTCAGGAAGCTTTCCTCGCCCTCCTCAAACTAAGGTAACCTTTTTCATAAAAAAAAGTCGAATGGCGGGAATCTCTTATTCTTGCCATTGGATTTTCATTGAGAATGTGGTAAAAGAGATTCACCTTGTACTATTCAAAAGAAAATCATCAGGGATTTCGGCGAATAATGTAAAGAAGTGCGGGAGCAGCATGACAGACAAATCTGTCGAAAAGATCGTCTCAGGCGCCGTGCGGTTGTTGAGGGAGTTCTTCCCCAAGAGCGCACACCTCTATTTTCCTCTTCTTTCCGCAGCGCTCATCTGGGCCATGAGGAAGCCCGAGGAGTGGGAGGAGAGTATTCTATCCTGGCAAGTTTGGCCCGATCCTGATTATATCGAAACAAAACCCAACGATTTTATCCTGGATTTTTTTTCAAGTCATCCAATGCTAAGAAAGGCTTTTGCCAAAGAAATGCGGACCGGGGATTGGGAAGCCTTGAGAGCGGCTTTCACCCGGCTGTATCCCATTTTCGGCCTTGACGATCCTTTTCTTTCAGCGCTTTTCCAGGAGGAGATCGCAGCCAAGGATTTTGCAAAGATCGTCCAGGATTTTGAGACACGGGTCGGTTGTGCAAAAAAGGATATCCAAACTATTAAAGGGCAGCCAAGGTTTTTTGCAGCCTTAAGAGCCATTGCCGATGAACTGGCTTCTCTCGGCACAACCCTTCTCGTGGAGAGCGAAGTGCAGAGGTCACTCCAGGAGGTTCTGGATAAACAACTCAAAGAGTCAGATGGCTGAAAAAATCTCTGGCTAAAAATTGTGGTTAATGGATTGATAGGTCAGCTCTCCGGGCTGACCGATTAGAGAGAGGAACGATCAACAGACCGGCAATGTAGGGTCAGCTCCTCGATCTGACCGATTAGGATAAACAGATGAAGAGAACAATACTCTCCTTTGTCAGGATTATTTTTGCCGCTGCCCTCTGTTTTAACATCTCCTCCTGCACGTCGCATTTGAAAGACGCCAAACTCTATTACGCCAAAGGGGAAGATTTCGCACGCAGTTATCAAACCGAGAAAGCCATAGCTTCCTTTAAGCGGGCTAAGGAGGAATCCGAACAACAGGTGCGGGAAGATCCCTCATCGCAGGCCTACATGATCAAAGGTTTGGCGGAGCTGAATTTGGATCTTTGGGAAGAGGCGAAGGACAGCTTCCTCAAGGCCAATGCCTTAGGATTCGAGAAAGGAGAGGAGTGGGCTTCCCAACTCTCGCTTTATGGGCTAGCCTCCACCCTTCAAGAGATGGGGCTCGCCGGAACTGCTTCGGAAATATTCAAGGCATTGCTCGACAGGTCGAAATTCAAACCCATCACACTCTTGGCCGCCCAGAACCATGTCGAGATCGAGCTGAGCAAGGCTCTTGGAGCGGATAATGCCGCCAAAGAAAAATATCTCACCGCACTCCTCAAGACAACCGACAAGCTTGTCAGCAAAGATCTGAGCTGTGGCTATTTCCATTATCTCCAGTCACAGGTCCTGGGCCATCTTCAAGAGTACAGGAAGAGTTTTGAGCGAGCTGTTATGGCCCGGGAGCTCGGGCTTCCCACCGAAAAAATTTTCCGTGACAATGACAACCAAATTGTCTATTGTTACCAGGAATTGAAACAAATTTTGCAACCCGAGCCATGGGCGCACTTCGAGAGGCTCTATCTTGAATGGGTGAAAAGATGGAGCTGGAAGGGGCCTGAATCACCAAACTGGCGAATGAGGTGAAACATGCTGCCGACGATCAAATGGGACAACGGCAAGGTTATCATGATTGACCAGAGAAAATTGCCCGGGAATGAAGTTTATGTGGAGTGTACAGACTATAATCAGGTGGCAGAAGCCATCGAAAGCATGGTCATACGCGGGGCTCCTGCGATAGGTGTGGCGGCAGCTTATGGTGTGGCTATCGGCATTATAGCGTTGGAGGGGAGGGAGAACCTGGAGAAGCAGTTTGACCGCATCACTCGCCGTCTGGAGAGGACACGGCCGACAGCGCGGAATCTTTTTTGGGCTCTGGAGAGGATGGAAAGGGCCTTTTTTAGAGGTCGTAATCTCGATCTGGCTCAGCTTCAACAGGCCATGCTCCGGGAAGCCATGAATATCGAGATGGAAGACGTGGAGACCAACAGGCGGATCGGGAACTGGGGCAAAGCCCTGGTCAAAGATGGCCAGACGATCCTCACGCACTGCAACGCCGGAGCCCTTGCCACTGCAGGATACGGAACAGCCCTCGGTGTGGTCCGTGCAGCCGTTGAGGAGGGCAAAAATATCCAGGTTTATGCCGATGAAACCCGTCCCTTCCTGCAAGGCGCTCGACTCACCTGCTGGGAATTGGAACGGGACAGCATCCCTGTGGTGCTGATCGCAGACAACATGGCCGGCTATTTGATGAAAAAAGGAGAAGTATCGCTGGCCATCACTGGGGCGGACAGGATCGCTCAGAACGGTGACACGGCCAACAAGATCGGCACCTACACTGTGGCGATATTGGCACGAGAGCACAACCTTCCATTTTATGTGGCCGCTCCGATGAGCACCGTTGATTTTGCGCTCAGAAATGGTAGCCAGATCCCCATTGAGGAAAGAGATCCCGATGAGGTCAAATGGATCGGGGATGTGTGTTTGAGCCCTTCCCGCATCGAGGTGCGAAACCCGGCTTTTGATGTGACTCCGGCAGAATACATCACAGCGATCATCACAGAGAACGGTGTGGCTTTCCCTCCATTTCAAAAGAGCCTTCAGGAGTTGAGAAAAAAAGAGGACTGATATCGAAAGGTCCATTCCTCGGACAGGTCGATGGGCAATATTATAATTGAAGGATCCGCTCCCCGAACGGACCGTTTGGGAAACGGTCCTACACAAATGGCAACGGAGATTATAATGTAGGGTCCGTTCCCCGAACGGACCGATCGGAATAACAGAATACCGGAAAGAAGCAAAACATGAAGATCTTAGGCATCGAGACCTCTTGTGATGAGACCTCTGCGGCGGTGGTTTCAGATACACTCGAGATCCTCAGCAGCATTGTCCTGTCCCAGGATGAGATCCATGCCCCTTATGGTGGAGTGGTCCCTGAATTGGCTTCGCGCCAGCACATTGAATCGATAACGTATGTTGTCGAGGAGTGTCTCCGCAGGGCGCGGGTGTCTCTCCAGGAAATGGATGCCTACGCTGTCACTCAGGGGCCAGGACTCATCGGGTCGCTTCTTGTGGGACTCTCTTTTGCGAAGGGTCTTGCCTATTGTTATGAAAAACCTCTGATCCCCGTGGACCATCTCGAAGCCCATGTGCACTCGGCGTTTATAGAAAATAGAGATATCCCTTTTCCTGTGCTGGCACTCCTTGTCTCCGGCGGACACACGTCCGTTTTTCTTTTGAAGGAAAAAATGTCTTTTCAACTGATCGGTAAAACCCGGGACGATGCCGCTGGAGAAGCCTTGGATAAGATCGCAAAATTTCTCGATCTGGGTTATCCGGGAGGCCCGATCATCGAAAGTTTGGCAGCTAAAGGGGATCCGAAGAAATTTAAATTTGCCATTCCTCACATGACGGACGGCAGCATGGATTTTAGCTTCAGCGGATTAAAAACAGCGGCATTGAGGCACATCAAAGAGCGCGGAATTTCTAAGGACCATCCTCAGGCCAACGATTTTTTGGCCAGTTTTCAGAATGGGATCATCCGGGCACTTCTCTCCAATATGTCCAAGGCCATTCAGGCGTTCAGTCCGAGGTCTTTGATCCTGTGTGGAGGGGTGGCGAGGAACAATGCCCTGAGAAAAAATTTCCTGAAACTGACGCGCACGCATAATCTTCCGGGCTTTATCCCCTCGCCAGAATTCTGCACAGACAATGCTGTCATGGTGGCTGCCCTTGCTCTGGAAAAGATTAAAGGTGGGAAACAGGAGCCTTTGAACCTGGCCTTGAATGCATACCCACGAAAGCTTCTTTAGTCATTCTGCTTCAATTAATGTTTCAGCCACACGGTCTTCTTTCTTGGACATGTGTGAATATTTAACCTTATCCCGAGAAAGTTTAACGGGTGGGAACGATCTGGAAGAAAAAGGGGTCGACAAGCATGGATTCGGAGGACAATTTCTTCAGCTTGAGGTTGACCTCATACAAATACAGGTTTTTGTAAGGGTAGTGAGCGGAAGGATTCAACGGGATTTCTATTTGCTCGTAAGATGTTTTTCCCTCGAATAGCGGCAGGTCAAAGAAGTCGAGGCGAACGGCATATTCTCCCTTTTCCGACCCTAAATTAAGCTGGAGAGTTTCCCGTTCTCTGCGGGAGCTGAAAAGTATGCGGTAGTCGTTTTCTCGGTGGAGATAAAACTCGGCCGTTTTTTTCACGACGACACCCTCTCCCATGGGAAGAAGATAGTAGCCAAGGGCCACCTGCGGGGAGTAGCGGAACGTCCGTGTGTCGTAAAGGCTTGGCCTTGGAAAGAGAACCCAAAGCAAAAACGCGATAAGGAGCAAAGACAGGGCAAAGACATAGTGAAATGTTGTCTTGAGCGACATCTCTTTTTTGACTAACGCGTAGACGCAGACGAAAACAATTAGAGCGATCACCCAGAGATAGTTTGGAATATATCCGACGTTGTTGACCTTGATGAAAGAGGGCAGGAATCTGGGCAAGAAGATGTACATGTTGCTGAGGTGGACAAACATCTCTCCGGCCCTTGATGTGAATTCATGAGTGGTCGGTTGGTAGAGACATTGTGGGTGTCTTAACAGGAAGAGGGCGATAAGAATACCCGTACCGCTCAAGAACCAGAACAGAAATGCATAGAGCTTCTTTCGGTTAATGACGAGAAAATATCCCACAGCGAGGGCAAGGATCCAGGAGATGGGCGTCAGAATGCGACCCTGTGGGCTGTAGCCTTGGCGGTGGGTGAAAAAGGCATAATTCAGAAGATAAGGGGCAGGGATAAAAAGAAGGATGAAAAAATCTCTCCTGGATCTTTTGAAGATCTCCACAAAGCCCAGAAAAGCGAAGGCGAAAAAGGGCGAATAAAGCAAAAGGCCATCCCTTTGGTCGAGAAAATAATCCAGAAGCGTATCCAATCTCATGGCAAGGGGCGCGCTCAAAGCGGCCTCTTTGAACGCCTGGAGCTTATCGGGTGTGAGCACTCCCTCATACACAGAGAATGGAGAGAATGATCCATATATGGAATGAATGAAAGAATAGAACAAAGCCAAGGATAATAGGGGAAACACGAGAAAACACAGGGCTTTGACTCCAGCTCTATGCTCTTTGAGGAGAAAATAAATCGAGACAAGAAGGAGGGTCCCGAAGATCAAGTTGTATTTAAGCCCGAACCAGAAGAAGAGCGACAGGAGAAATCCTAGAAGGAAATAGTGAAGAAGGCGGAGGGATTTCTGTGAGCGCACCTTCCTGAAGATGTAGACGGAGAGAAGGGCGATGGGAATCTCTGAATAAAGATGCGTGGCAAAGAAAAGAACGGGCACAGAAAAGGAGTAAAAAAACCAGAGCAGCAGAGCAATCCTCTCCTCTTCCCATGTTTCTTTGGCGAAGAGGTAGAGCTGTAGACCGAGCAAAACGGCCCAGATCACGAGGCTCCCTTTCAAAATAAAGGTCAAAAGATCTCCATGAAAGTGCTGACTCAACCCATAAAAGGGCAGCACCAGCACAGAAACTCCGGGGAGGTTTATCGGATAGATATAGTCTCGGCCTTTCTGGCCCTCCCGGGCATACATGCCCAGTTTGAACCTGGGATTTTTCTCCTTTGAATAGAACGAAAAATAATCCTCCTGCGCATAGTTGTTGGCGACGTTGATGTCTTTGTCCTTGAGAAGACTGTGTGTCGTGAGGAGATAATACGGTTCGTCACCCGAAAATGTGATCCCTTGTGCAACCAGGGCAAATGTGCACAGGTTGTAAACGCAAAAAGCGATCACTGAAAGGATGACGAGTTTTTTCCGGAGCGGAAGCTGGCTGAATCTCTGAAGTCCGGTGTTGATCGCAGGTCTTATTTTCAAAAGCCTGTTCCAGTGGAGCAGGCAGAGATAGAGAAAACAGAGGGCGACGGCTGCCGCAAGGGCATTCAGCCGCATCTTCAGGTCGCCCCTATCTAAATAATGGTTGAGGGCCAGAGGAGAGAGGAGAAAAAAACTCAGGGGAATATAAAAGAGAAAATTATCCTGGTGTGATTTGCTGCGTTCCCCTTTATGTTTTTTAGCCTCCAGACGGATCAAAAGGAGCCAGGTAGAGGCTAATAGAACACACACAAACA
>Ga0307426_1000178_pt1 | contig 41750 bp, 40 predicted proteins | sample SalMarWE160340MG_FD_202165 | JGI IMG/M metagenome (GOLD analysis project Ga0307426, IMG submission 202165) | Salt marsh sediment microbial communities from the Plum Island Ecosystem LTER, Massachusetts, United States - WE1603-40 | ecosystem: Environmental > Aquatic > Marine > Intertidal zone >... | reverse complement strand
ATATATTTATTTGGTATCGCTGTCAACGTGTGAGTCCACCCTATCTGGTCATTCTCCGGCTTGACCGGAGAATCCAGTGCGATGCAATCGAACATCGAAGATATTAAGTTCTAGTTTCCAGGTCTGACCCCATTCTACTCCATATATCCTCAGAATATATAAGCCTAAATCTCACTCTGCGCTCTTGACAATATTCATATAACTATTATAATACTACAAGACGATATGGGTGTATGTGAATCAAACGTTGTACGTAGATGTACCTTTCACGTATTGATCTGCTTATGGCACAAATAGACGAATTTGATTTCAACAAATATATGAAAGGCGATGTTTTTGTTAATTTACGGTGAAAGAAGCAAAAGTGTAATAAGAAGGAGGAGGTAAATATGTATAAGAAGATTTATCTGCTATTGATTGTTTGCTTTTTTGGATATTCTGCTGAATGGATATCCTTTGATGGAACTCCAACTCCCACACCTCCAACGATAACAATCCTTCAAAATGACAACTTTGCGGTTGTCCTCAATATAAAAATTCATGGTATCTATTCGGAAGACACCACTATTGCAGACATAACCTACCAGAAAATATGGGTACCTCAAGAAATTAGTACATCCGAATGGGGGAACCCAAAAATTCCAATTTTGAAAAAACTTATTCAAATTCAACCAGCATTAGGCTCGGTGCTTAGCACTTCCACAATTGCAGAAACCACATATACTGATTATAATATTTTCCCCTATCAATTACCATCAATTGATTCATTAGGTCAAGCTCCATTCTACAGGGATGAAATAATGTACAATTCCGATACATGGTATCCAACTGAAACTGTTGCGAAAAGTGGTGCAGCAATTTTAAAAGATCTGAGAATAATTAGTCTGTGCGTACAACCAATAAAATTCAATCCCTACCTGCATAATATGGTGGTAAAAAGGGAGCTCAATGTGACGATAAATTTCCAGGGATTCGATCCGGAGAATACCATTCCTACACAACCGGTGATAAGCGATCTAATATTGGATAACTTGTATGATTTTATGGTTTTGAACTATAAACCGCAGGTGGATACTTCAATTCCAATTGGCGGTCGCGAAGGCACGTGGTACTGGAATTATATAATACTTGCAGCCGACCAATTCTACAATGACCTACAAACATTCGTTGATTGGAAAGTCAGAAAAGGATGTAATGTTACAATCAAGAAACTATCGGAAGTGCCGAATTACTCAGGTTCACCTGCAGATACATTCTGGATTAGAGATTATTTAAAAACTCTTTATGCGCAACAGCAACCTCCGGGGGGTTTAGTTTACGTACTCCTCGTTGGTGATGAAACAGCAATTCCCCTATTTACTGAATGGATTTTCCCCCAGATCGGTGGTATTGCGTACTCAGACCATTACTATGCATGTCTTGTTGGAACTGATGAATTTGAAGATGTTATGCTGGCAAGACTGTGTATGACTAATAGTTCCCAAATCACCAATAGTACAAGCAAAGTGTTTGCTTATGAAAGAAATCCTAGTTCATCTTGGGCACGAAACAAGATTCTTTTGGTAGCAGCCAGCAATAGTCCATGGCCAAACATCTATGAGGAAAACAAAATTCATATTAGAACAGACTATTTAGTCCCAAGGCAAATCCCATATATCGAAAAATACAAAGCTCAAGCGACATCTCAAGCAATTTCAACAGCCATAAACACAGATGGTGGTTCAGCATTGGTGAACTATCGAGGACACGGTCTAAAACAGGTGTGGATGCATCTAGGCGGCTCGCAAATTTGGTCTGTGTCAAACATACATAGTTTAACTAATCTAAACAAGTATCCGATAGTATTCAATGTCTGCTGTAGCAATGCAGCAATACAGGAACCAGAAGAAACAGTTGTTGAAGCATGGTTGAATGCATCTAATAAAGGTGCTGTAGGAGCGCTTGGCGCAACTAGACCAAGCATCAGCTGCTGGGATCCACCAGAGGGATATGGATGGCTTTTTGATGAGGAAATGTTCAAATACTTATATCAGCCATCAAATATTTATGCCATGCACCGACCACTTGGAGGCGCAGTATTTGCCGCAAGAAACTTGATGATTCATTATGGAGTTGCCCCATACAATTGCGAGTATTATATGACTATGGCGAGGATATACGTCTACAACGGAGATGTAGACCTGCGACTCTGGCGTACTGATTGGGGGAATCTTCAGGTTTTGCATCCAGACTGGATTCCAAGAAAAAGACCATCAACGTTCAACGTGAATGTAAAGCGTTACATAACCGGTCAATGGCATTCGGTGAAAGAAGCGCACGTGTGCTTATATAAACCAGATGAAGATATGATTGAGCGGAAACTCACAGATATCTTTGGCAATGCACAGTTTACAATCAATCCACAAAAATGGGGAAATATCTATGTCACTGTTACCTACTCCAATTGTCATCCTTATGAAGGCATAATCGCAGTTGCCACGGGAGCTCCTAACGGACCACAGGGTAGCGAGTTGAGAAACTTAAACTTCACTTGTGATTATATTGGGTGTAGATTCATTAAGGAAAAGTTGTTAATACAGTTTAACTCACCGGATAAACGAGATGTTTCAGTTAAAGTGTACAATTCTTTAGGAAACATTGTATGTCAAGCATACAAAGGGCAGGCAAGAGTTGGATTGAACCAGGTGCCTATTGATTTTGGTGATCTGCCTGCGGGTATATTTTTCTTGGAAGTTATAGCCGATGACTATAGAACTGTTGAAAAAGTCATTAAATTAAAATAAAAATGATGATATTGTTGTTTCTGACAATGCTCTATGACTGGGCACCACCCTTTAAGATCACTCCAGATAGTGCTCCAGTGAGTTCTGGGAATCCACAACTACTTATTAGTGATAATCAAGGAAAAGTTTGGTTTACATGGTTTGAAGATCACTGGCCAAACAGATGGTTTGTTCTTGCGCGCTTTTTTGAAGGTGGTACTTTGTCACCACCTGATACTGTAATGCCTGAGTGCCTTGTCATGTCATTAAAAGGTCTGACGAGAGATCGTAATGGCGATGTTTGGGTACTTGGTGATGATGATTTTAGTATATGGACAAAATATTATAATGGTAGTCAGTGGTCAGATAGTCTTGACATACCTACATTCCCGGCCGCGAATACTGGGTCAGTTTCAGGATCTGACAGTATGGGAAATTATTGGGTTGCGTGGAGTACAGATTATTTTAGACTGCTTAGTATTTACAGCTGTTATTATGATGGCAATTCGTGGTCACCAAGATATCAAGTTTCCAACAAACCTGGTGATGCGGTAGCATGTGGAATGGCGACGGCATCTACTGGAATCCCATGGTTAGCGTGGACTTGCCTGAATGGTAATCCTGATAGTATGTACGTAAGCACTTTCAACGGAAGTGGTTGGTCGGGAGCCATAAACATTGATGGCGGGCTAGATGTTTCAAGATATCCAACCGCATTTATGGAAGCTTCAATAACCGATAGCTCCATTTTCGTTTCATATAGAAAGTCCAATGGCACAATCTATGTACTCAGATTCATTTCTCATAGTCAACAGCCAGAGACTCTTTGGGTGAATGATGCGTTTGAACGTGCACCGTCGTTGGTTTGTGACAATCTTGGTCAATTATGGCTTTTCTTACTAGATAGTCTCAGCCAATATGAGTATAGACTTCATTATGCCATCTGGAATGGAGATTCAGTAAGTACACCCGCATTTGTTGATACGTTCAACGCTTATGACACTAGGGCGACCTATGAACCGTCTTTACATCGAATATGGGTCTCGTATAAAGATTCACCAATCGGGAACCCGACCATCTATGCCACTTACACCAGTCTAGAAGGTATAGATGAGAAGCGGTCAGTCATATATCAACGGAATTTTTCATTTGTATGCATGCCTAACCTAATAAGGGATGAAGCTACCATCAAATTTGTTATTCCCAGAAAAACTGATATTATCCTTACACTACATGATATTATGGGTAAGATGGTCAGAAAGATATCTGATGGTGAGAAAACAGAAGGTACATATTGCGAAAAAATTTCTCTGAAAAATCACCCCTGTGGTGTCTATTTTTTAAGACTTAAGGCGGGTAACTCAACCATAAATAGAAAACTGCTGTTAATCAGATAAGATGTCTGGCGATTTTAATAGATAAGGGTCAACTTACACCGACCCTTTATTTTTAGTTGGTCCATTTTTGGTCCAATTTCGGCGTAGAATACGCGGAAATTGGGTAGAATTCCTGCCAATAGCGAGAGAGAGCAAAAACCTCGCAAAGCATTGATACACTGTAATTTAAGCGATTTGAAAATGTAGTAAAATCGGATTCGAAGTCCGTCGCTCTACCCAGTGCATTATGAATCCGGTTACTTTTTAATCCCACCCAATAAAGCCTGTGACAAACCCTTTTCATTATCTCTCGATATCACGATATTTTTGTGACATCAATTTGACACAAATTTTTGCTTTTTTTAATTCCTTCAAACTGGCAAGGCGTTGTCTAACTTATGTTTACGGTGATAAAGGACTGAATTTCTGAATGGTTTTTAAGTCCGCTATGTCTACCAATTCCATCACCCCGGCTTATTCGCCTGTGGCGAATAGTACTCACTAAGCACTAAGCAGCATGCAGGAAAATAAAGATATTAGTATCTAATATCTAACATCTGCCTTGTGTATTATATATTTATTTGGTATCGCTGTCAACGTGTGAGTCCACCCTATCTGGTCATTCTCCGGCTTGACCGGAGAATCCAGTGCGATGCAATCGAACATCGAAGATATTAAGTTCTAGTTTCCAGGTCTGATGTTATGAAAAAATTGCATCTCTATTTTAAAGATTTATACTTACAATACTGGAGGTGCAATAATGAAGTACGTTGGCATCGATTTTCACAAGAATTATTCGTTCATCACCGAGATGGACGAAGCAGGCACAATCGGGTATCAAACAAAACTCTCGAATGATTACGATACCCTGAAGAGTTATTTAACCGATTTACGGCCGCACACCAAGATCGCCATTGAAGCAACCTGCAACTGGTATTACTTCTATGAACTGATTGAAGATCATGATGTAGATGTCGTACTTGCCCATCCGTTAAAAACCAAAGCCATCGCCTCAGCGCGGCTCATGAACGACAAGGTGAGTTCGGAAACCCTCGCGCACCTGCTGCGTGCCGATTTGCTGCCGGCAGCCTATATTCCGGATCAGAAAACGCGGGATATCCGGGAAGTTTTGCGCTTACGTGCCTTTTTGACCATTCTGCGCACCCGCGTAAAGAACCGGCTCCATGCAATCTTGTTGAAAAACGGCATTCCCTGTCCGTATTCGAATATCTTTGGCAAACGCAGTCTGGTATGGCTCAAACAGCTGGCGCTACGTCCCTGTTATCAAAACGCCATCACCAGTTGTACCCGCTTGGCAAAAACCCTGAATGAAGAACTCGATGGTTTAAACGAAACGATTGAAGCCTTGGCCTATGATCACCCGTATGCGCAAATTCTGGAAACCCATCCCGGCATTGCTCATTACTCCGGACTACTGATCGCTACTGAAATCGGCGATATTACCCGTTTCCCTAACGCCGGTAAATTATGCTCTTATGCTGGCCTGGTGCCGTCCATGCACGCCTCAGGCGGATGGGCTCGATTACCAAACAAGGTTCTAAATGGCTGCGCTGGATCCTCGTCGAAGCCGCGTCCCATGCAGTCAAAAAGTCAAACCATTACGAGAAACTATATAACCGCGTCTCTTATAAACACGGCAAAGCAGGTGCCCGGGTTGCGGTCGCCCGCAGCATCTGCCGGGCAATCTATGCGATGCTTAAATTTAATCGATCATATCAAGAAAGACAACTCCGGTCAGCGCCTTGGGGTCATAACCACCAGAAAGGTTCTAGGGTCTGATTGCGCAACCGGAGTCCGATAACATACTGTACCACGAGTACGGATAGGTGACTGACTCATGGTCCTGAATTATTATATAAGTTATTACCTGGAGGTCAATATTGACAAATAACTGATCATTGAATATAGTAAACCAGAGACAATTTTTTCATAGGTGACCCCATATTGCCACTAAGCAGAACCAATCGACTACAGCAAACCCTTTTTCTCGTATTGCTTTATACGGTTGAGTAATGTTTTGTAGGATACTTTCAAACGGCGTGCCGCTGCTGCTTTATTGCCCTTTGTTTGCTCGAGCATTTTCTTTATCATTTCAGCTTCAGCTGCCGCGCGACCGCACATGGCAGCTTGTTTCAAGGTCTTTATCTTTTCTGCCAAAGGCTTTTCTCTGGAACCGGGCAAAAGAACATGTTCGGCATTAATCACATCCTGAGATAGGATCACTGCCCGTTCAATCGTGTTTTCAAGTTCGCGTATATTCCCGGGCCAATGATACTCTTGTAATTTAGCCTGTGCTTTATCAGTAATTTTCTTATTGACACCCAAACGCTTGAGAGTGTAGTCGACGAGCAGCGGAATATCTTCATTTCTTTCGCGTAAAGATGGGATTGCTATCGGAAATACACTCAAACGGTAGTATAGGTCCTCACGAAATCTTTTTTCCTTAACAAGCTTGAGCAAATCTTTGTTGCTCGCTGCAATAACCCTAACATCTACGCTTATGGTAAATGTACCGCCTAAACGCTCAAAGTTCTTTTCCTGTAATACCCGCAGTATCTTGGCCTGCAAATCCAGATCGAGATCTCCAATCTCATCGAGGAATATCGTACCTTTATGTGCGAGTTCGAATTTCCCGAGCTTACGTGCTACTGCGCCGGTAAATGCACCTTTTTCAGACCCAAACAATTCATTCTCAAGGAGCTCATGAGGTATAGCTGCGCAGTTCAATGGAACAAAAGGATTTTCCTTTCTCAACGATAACATATGGCAGGCACGCGCGAACAGCTCTTTACCCGTACCAGAATCTCCCAAAAGCAATACCGTAGTGTCGGTCGGTGCGGCCTTTTTTAATAATTCGGAAGTCTTTTTTATCGCTGAACTCTGGCCTATAATAACCGGCAACCCATATATTTTATGGGTCTCTTCTTTAAGTACTATATTTTCATAGAGGCATTGCCGATCTTCGATCATGCGTGTCAGCAGTTTGATCAGGTATTCGATCTCAAACGGCTTTGTGAGAAAATCATAGGCACCGAGTTTGATCGCCTCTACCGCTCGCTCAATCGAACCGAAAGCGGTCATAATAATAAATCTTGTATCGGTATCGAATTTCTTCAGCTCACGCAGCAGGTCGACACCGTTTATGTCGGGAAGTCGAAGATCGATCAAAGCGATACCGTACTGCTCTTTTTTGAATAACTGTATCGCTTCACGACCTTTTCTAACGAGATTACATGATATACCAGCATCCTCGAGACTGCTACGCAACATCTCGCCGAAACTTGTCTTATCTTCGATGATTAAAACGTCGGCCATAGTACATACCTGCTCATTATGTCCTTGGTCACTGAATCACTATGTCATCAAGCTATTATTCACCGTCGGTTTTATCGACATTGAATTTTCTTACCATCTCTTGAAGCCGGCTCGAGACTGTAACAAGTTCCTGACTGGTCGCGGTGAACTCCTGTGCGGCCGCGGATTGCTCCTGGATCGAAGCAAGAATCTGCTCAGCGGCAGCGGAATTATCCCTTGATATACTGTGTGATCCTTCAACTTGCTTGATAATATTAGTTATTTCTTCTTCTTCTTTAGCGATCATTTCGTTGATATTTTTAATCGCGGAATTGAGTTCGATGACATTAGTTGAGATGACCTTCATAGCATCAGCAGTAGATTTTACCACGATACTTCCGTCGCTTATCGCGGTGTTGACTTCTTCTGTGCTTTCAGTAACGGTTCTTATTGACTCCATCATTTCCTTAATGATCCGACCTATTTCTGAGGCCGATTCTTGAGAACTATCCGCAAGCTTCTTTATCTCATCAGCAACAATGGAAAAGCCGCGACCATATTCACCGGCGCGTGCGGCTTCAATAGAGGCATTTAAAGACAATATATTGATCTTCTCTGCTATCGCATCCATGGTATTGACTATCTTATTTATGGCGAGTGAAATTTCCTGCACTTTTGTCATTAGTGTTGTAAGATAATCGTACCTCTTCCCGATCAATTCAATATTATTAATGACAACTTCACTCTGACCAATCGCGCTGGACGCGCTATCTGAAACGCCAAATGAAAATTCTTCGATTTTCTTTACGTTGCTGACAACTTCAAAACTTGCTTCGCTAAGATTTTTTCCGATAGTTATCGTTCTGTCGAGTTCATTGTATTGCTCATTGATACCCTCGGTCATCTTTTGAGTAGTATGTACTATCTCTGATGAAGCACCGGCCATCTCATCAGCAGTCGATGCTATCTGCTGACTCATATCGATCAAACTCTCCACCATATTCTTGACCAGCCTTATCAATTCTGCCTCAGACTGGATTATGCGATTAAAACTCTTGGCGAGGAAGGAAAGCTCGTCAGTTTCTTTGTCCGTTATCTCGACAGTAAGATCACCTTGCTCAGCCCTTGCTGCAGCGACACGCATCGTTCTTATCCTTTGCAGGGTTTTGTCGAAATCAGAAACCAGCATCAGACCAATAAAGGTCAGCAAAGCGAGCTTCAATATCTCAATGTTGATGTCTAACCACGGGTACTGCGACCGGGTCATAAGTATCATACTAAGGTAAGATAGATCAACCACAACGATGGCGAAAAGCCCGTTCTTCCTGCCCAGGAATACAGCCGGGTGAATAATAATATAAAAGAATATAAGGAAAAAAGGAACGCGGATAACCGGATCAATATAACCAAGCGCAGTGCTGAGAAGTGATGTTGTAACCGCGGTTATCAAAAAAGGCATGATCGGAGAATAAATATTCTTTTTTAATAATGAATAAAGCACAAACCCAAAAATAAAAACGGCTAAGGCTATTATAGGAATAATCACCGGCATGAGCAGAAATTTGAACATGTATCCCAAAATGAAAATTATCTCAAGAAGAAAACAGAACGCCATTGTTGAGATAGAACCCTTTAAAGAAAAATCCCTCCCCTTTATCCCCTGCTCTTCCTTTATAATATCCATCAAGACCTCCCGATAACTTCTTTTGTCTTTTTCATGGCACAAAATTCACCACACATGGTACAGGTTAACGCCGATTTTGAGCGCGATCGTCTAAATATTTTCTTTGCCTTTTCTTTGTCGATCAACAAATTCAACATTTTTTGCCAATCAAGTGAGTATCTCGCTTTTGATAAGGCGAGGTCGACATCTCTTGCACTACCAACACCTTTACCAATATCTGCGGCATGAGCAGCAAGTTTTGAAGCTATCACACCGTCCTTGACTTCGTCAACGTTGGGCAACCCCAGATGTTCAGATGGCGTCACATAGCACAGGTAATCAGCGCCAAAATATGCTGCCATAGCACCACCGATTGCTGCAACAATATGGTCATAACCGGCACCGATATCGGTTACCAAAGGACCTAAGACATAAAATGGTGCTCCGTCACATATATTCTTTTCCAATCGGATGTTTGCTTCGATTTCATTGATAGGCACATGTCCGGGTCCTTCGACCATTACCAAAACACCCTCATCTCTTGCCCATCTTACCAACTCGCCGATCACGATCAGTTCCCGAACCTGGTATCTATCGGTCGCATCAGCGATAGCACCCGGCCTAAGACCGTCGCCTAAGCTCAACGTTGCGCTGTACTTCTTGGCGAGCTTGAGAAGACGGTCATAGTATTCATACAACGGGTTCTCTTTTTTATTATGACTCATCCACTCAACCATCATCGAACCACCACGGCTTACGACACCACATACTCTTTTCTTTTTACGCAAACCTCTGATGCTTTCACGGGTTACACCACAGTGAACAGTGATAAAATCGATACCATCATCAAGATGTCTTTCAATAACATCAAACATTTCATCGGGTGAAGCTTTCAGAAATGGCTTTCCACGATTGCGGGATTCAATTGCAACCTGATAAATAGGTACTGAACCAACCGGGATCGTGGAAGCTTTGACTATTGAACGTCTAATGCGGTCGATATCTCCGCCAGTAGAAAGATCCATAACCGTATCTGCACCAGCTTTTATGCATGCTGACAATTTTCGCAATTCCAGCTTTAAATCAGCCAAATCCGGGGATGTCCCGATATTGGCATTGATCTTGGTGCTCAATCCTTTACCGATAGCAACCGGTGTTATTTGATGTTTACAGTTCTTGAGAAGAACGATATTACCTTGAGCAATACCGCGCTTAAGAAACTCGATAGAAACGCCTTCTCTTTTAGCAACGGACTTATACAAAGATGGCATTATACCTTCTCCACGGAGACGCCGACTGATGTTTTAGGTACTGCAACCGATACGAATTTAAGAATGAAAGACATCGCTCTCTCTTCATTCGGAGCTTCAAATGTCAAAAGAAAATCAGGTTTGCCAAATAGGGTAAGAAATTCCCTGATGACAATATCCTCTGGTATTTCGAGGGTTTTAATAATTTTTCGTAATTCATCAACCTTGCCAGGGATGACATCAAGTGTGGAAACAAAGATCATAGACCTCCTTATGAATAATTATAACCTAAAATGTTTTCTTGTCAATTGCGGAATTTAGAATTCGTACTCGTATCTCGTTCCGCAAGGCGGAATCCTCGATTTACCAATATTATTTATTAATATGAAAAATCGGGATAAATCGTATTCGTTATGATTGTCTAGCGGTCTAATATCGTTTGTTTAGTCTATTTAGTCTCTTTGGTTTATTTAGTCTTTCTGGCTTTCTAGGGTTTATTCATTTTTCTTCTCCAGTTCTCCGATGCTCCCTTTCTCCCTTTCCCATTTTTCTCTTCAGCGTAGCGTATCTCCAGCCAAGTGTATCTTCAGCCGAAGGCGTGCTATTCGGTTACTCTATACACCTCGTCATGCTCGTGTACGGCATCTTCTACTTTTAAGCCCACTTCATCGCCCTTTTTTGCAGTCCCGATCGAATCATGCTCAACCTGCATGGATGCGATCACCTGTGTAAAATCGGTGTGTTTACCTTTTATATGGATTGTATCACCGACCTTGACCTCATCGTCTGTAATCTTAAAAACAGCGACACTAATTTTACTGAAATAATGAGTTATCGTACCGACTAATTTCTCCATTATACCCCCTTTTTCCTTTTTTAACCCCCAAACCAACCTTTTATCTTGGATGCTATACTTTGATCCCTCTATCAATGAACATATGTCTTTTGATCTTCTGGGTAGTAGTCTTCGGGAACTCCTCCTCCCTGACTTCAAACTGAGTAATTCGTTTATAAACTGGCAGGTTTTCATTAACTTCATGTACAACATCTTTGAATATTGCTTCAACATCTTTCTGCTCAAGTGTGGTTTCGCTTGAGATACTGTACTCTTCGAGCAGTTCATAATCAGGGAATATGAGAGCACAAATAGATTCTTTTTTAGTATTAGTATCGATCCTAGGTACGACTAGAACCTCTTTTACCCACTGACTTTTTATTATTTTTTCTTCCAATTCCTCAGGGTAAATGTTCTTTCCTGTTTGGGTGACAATAAGGCTCTTCTTGCGGCCTGTTATGTAAATATAGCCTTCCTCATCAATGCAACCCAGGTCGCCACTATACAACCAACCATCCTTAATCACTTCTTGGGTTGCTTTCTCATTCTTGTAGTATCCAAGCATGACGTTCGGACCGCGTATAATGATCTCACCAATACCATCTTTCCCTGGTTTATCGATCTTGACTTCGACACCAGGTACTGGCACGCCAACCGATGCAGTCTTTGGTTTTTCAAGAGGACTTACCGAAACAACCGGTGAGGTTTCGGTCAAACCATAACCCTGGATAATCGGTATTGCAAAAAGCTTTAATCCCTGCGCAACCTTCTCGGTCAATGCCGCTCCACCAGCACAAGCAATCCGTAAATTCCCCAGGCCCATTTCATTGCGAACCTTGGCAAAAAGAGGCTTGCGCAGAAATTTAAATACCGACCCTATACCACTGATCGCATTGAACATGATCTTTGTCGGAATCGAAGCCGCTGCGATCTTACGGTGAACTGCAGCAAGGAATTTCTCAAAAAGCAGTGGTACTGCTATCAGGCACGAAACATTGGCCTCTTTCATAGTTGCCAGGAGGTCTTTCGGTTTCAAACTAGGTGGATAATACACCGCCGCACCTTCATATAGCGGATATATAAAACCGGCAGTCCCTTCAAAAGTATGGTGCATAGGGATGATCGATACCAGAGTGTCTTTATCATTAACGCTTATGATTTTGTCAACCGATACCAAATTGCTTATTATGTTGTTATGACTCAACATAACCGCTTTTGATGTACCGGTCGTCCCCGATGTGAAAATAAGCACCGCCAATGAATCAGGATCGATATTGTCAACCGTAATTTCCCTTGCTGGTTTAAGACCCCTTATCTTATCCATCTGAATTATGTATTCAAAATCATCCAACTCTGGTTTCACCGCTTCAATATTATCGACATAATTTTCTGAAGCTATGACACCCTTTGCTTCACTGCTCCTCAGGATATGAAGTATTTCTGCAGTTGAGAGCATGCGGTCGATCGGCACAACGACTAAACCAGCTCTCACGATCGCTAAATATCCGATCGCCCATTCTGGACGGTTCTCACCGAAAACGGCAAATTTATCTCCCTTTTTCAGACCTTGTTCAAGTAGATAGTTCTTGAGTTTTATTACTTCAGCCTTAAGTTGAGAATAGGTATATGTAATGTCACCCTTTTTAAGCGCTAATTTATCGGGAAATTCGCTCACCGCAAATTCAAAAACCTCACCTAAAGTCTTCGTTTTCCTATCCATTTTTACACCTCAATTGGATTATATTAGCCTTCCCTTTTTCGATCAAAATAGTAACCAGTTCATCTGCTGAATATTTATCTCTCAGCATAAAAAACTCTATCAGCATAGGAAGATTAATCCCACTAATGATATGCAGATCCTTTTTTTCTCTCAATAGACCATAACAACTGATCGTACAACTGCCCCCTGGCAAATCAAGAAAAATGATTGTTCTATCGACATCATCCCTGCCTATAGCACGATTTATTGTATCAACAATGGAATCACAGGATAATCCCTGATTGGATATAACCGCGACCTCTGACTGCTCACCGACGATCTGTTCGGCAGTCTTCAACATGGCTTTAGCAAAATCACCATGGCCTATAATAATACCTCTAAGCATAACCGACTATTCTATCTCCTCATCATAATGAGAAGTTGGTGCCTCCATTTGCGCCAAGATTCTCTTTAGTTCCTTATTGTATTCCTCAGCTGGATGAATACCCCTTAACTTAAGTAAGTAATTCATCGCAACAACCTCGGCGATCACGGATACGTTCTTGCCGGGTGTAAGTGGTATTACGATACGCGGTATTTCAATATCTAACATTTTCTTGGTTTTAGCAGTGATACCGACACGTTCAAAATCACCCTTTACTTCATCCCAGAGAACAAGCTCAAGAACAACCTCTACACGCTTTCGTAATCTTACTGATTTTACTCCGAAAATTCTAAAAATATCAACTAACCCAACGCCCCTTACTTCGATATGGTGTTTCAGACGGCGACTTTTTTCAGCACCGGAACCAACGAGAATATCTCCCCTGCGCACTAATTTGACGAGGTCATCGGCGATAAATCGATGTCCTCGTTCTATTAAATCCAGGGCACATTCAGATTTACCGGTACCTGGTTTACCGATGAATAAAACACCGACGCCATAGATATCAACTAGAGTACCCTGGACATATTTTGTCGGAGCCAGTTTGTACTCTATGTAGGTGGAAAGTCTATGGATAAAAGGAGTGGTCGACATAGGTGTCCGTAGTATCGGTATTTTTCGATGTTTTGCTTCCTCAATAAATTTTTTATCGATATTCAACTTTTTGGCGACAATGATACAGGGTGTACCTAAACGCATCACTGCAGCTATACGGCTATCCCTCAGTTGCTTCGTCAATGTCTTTAAGTATGAAACCTCTGTTTTACCGATTATGATGACACGTTCACTTAAGAAATATCCTGTATACCCAGCAAGCGCGAGGCCCGGTCTGAAAACATCATATGTTGAGATCTTGCTGTCCTTTAGATATTCTTCTCCGCCGATGACCTCGAGTGAAAACTCATCTTTCTTTTCTTTGTAGAGCTTCTCGACCGTTAATATGCTCATTTCCGTTTTGTCTTCTGCGCAATGCGCTTTCGTTCCCTGAATTTTTCCTCATACTTCACAAGCTGACGCTCAATCTTCTTGAATACTTCGTTGATACCGAAATAGATGTCGTGGTTCTTTACTTTGCTTGTTATCACTGAGTGTTTGACTGAAAGATTCAACTCCACGATACTATGTGCTCTGTCTTTTTCCAAAATCAAATTACCATTTATTATATGATGCGAGAAGCGTTCCAACTTCTCTACTTTCTTTTTTGCATATTCTTCTAGATTATCACTGAGATCGAAATTCCTTGCCGCGATCTTTAATTCCATAAAACCTCCTTGTGTTTGGAGAAAATTTTCTGCGGGAAATACATAAAGTACCTAATTATAGCCATTATTTTTTTACTGTCAATGAACGTAAATTTTTCCTTAAATTACCTTTAAATAGATAAGATGCAATCGCTATTCCTGATGCCCCTGCGTTTAAAACGCTTCGGAAATTATCAGAGTTAATACCGCCAATACCGATAACCGGAATATTGACTGCCCGACATACCGCTTTCAGACGCCGGAGCCCACAAACTTTTGCATCAGTCTTGGTGCAGGTTTTGAATACCGAGCCGACACCGAGATAATCAGCGCCATCTGCCTCGGCCTTTTTCGCTTCGCCAATATTATGTGCAGATAGCCCGATGATACCAGCATCTCCAAGTGCATAACGAGCAGCCTGAATAGACATGTCACGCTGTCCCAAATGTACTCCATCGGCACCACACGCAAGAGCGATGTCCGGGCGATTATTAATTATGAACTTTATGTCCTTTGTCGTGAGCAGTTTCCTGATCATACCTGCATAGTCCATGTACACCCGGTCATTCCCATTTGTGACACGGAGTTGGATCATTGTCGCACCATTCTTTCCAAGAATATCCATCACCTGCTTAAGTTGATCTTTCTTAACGTACATCTTGTCAAGCACTACGTATATGCGTGGATCAAATACCTTATGGAAATAAACCATGGCGGATTTTTCGATATCATAAATAAGGAATCGTATTTCCTTCAGCTTCTTACTTAATTCTGGATAAGCCGTTTTTAGAATCTCTTCGAGTGCCCGTGACGATTCTTTGGCACGGGTGAAATTCGAAATCGCGATATCTGCCATATTTTTCTTTTTCAAGATATCGAAATCAGCTCTTCTGCCTGGATCATGCAGGCTATTGCGAAATTGAATGATCCTTGTTAAAGGCAAGTCTTTCTTAACCGATAGAAAATCACGCCGCAGATGTCTGATATCAATGAGCAACGTATTGTTTTTGATGATGAATCTACTAATATCCTCAATTAATTTCAGGGATTCGTTAAGACGGTTCAGGTTTGCATCCAAGATGCGCTCCCACTGCACGATTAATTATAATAAAACAATGATTCGTGTCAACAGGGAAAAGCGCAATATCGGGCTTTTGGAGTAACGGAGAATTGTCCATGAGTAGGTTAGAGTCATGACGTTTGAATCCTTTGCTCCACAAAGTATATCAGGATACCAGCAGATCGGCAGGGAGCATATCAGTATATCAGGTTTTTCCGGTTTATCTGGTTTGTCTCGTTTGTTTAGTTCTTAATAACTTATTACTCAATGACTTACTGATGATATCGAAGGTAATGAGAAAATGGCTCTGTTTTGCTGCTTAGTTCGTCGATTGTATTTCATATCCTATACATTTTCGTGTTTTCTTTTTGACAAATATACGATATCATTATGGCATTTATAACCCATCTTTTGAAATGCCTCCATTGATGATTTGTTCCAATCCTCGATCAAACAAGCGATTATCTCAATGCCTTTATCGTATAATTCTTTTTCAACTTCCCGAACAAGACGAGCAGCAAGTCCCTTTCGACGATATGCTGGAGCTACAGCGAGCCTATTGATCCATCCCTTGCGTCCATCGTGTGTTCCTAGAATCGAACCAATCAATTTCCCATTGATTTCTGCCACAAGAAAGATCGCTGCACCATCTGCCAGTTCACGATCGATATTACTCCTTTTATCACGGCCATCCGGTTTGTAAGGTAATCCTGCTTCAGCCCACAGCCTGATAAGATCGTCATAATCATCGATATTTAGATCGCGCAGCATAATCTTATGACCTTCGTTGCAATATCTAGTGTTATTATCCCGCGGGTTCGGCATGTACAGTAACCTCAACCCCTTTAATATGTTCTTTAATGCACTGCTCTACTTCAGTAGCCTTCGCGTGTGCAGCATCGAGGTGCATATCAGCGCGTAATCGGATATGTACGGTGACCTCGGTAACACCACCATAATCATGAACATGGATATGGTGAACGTCGGTGACTCCGCCACAGGAAAGAGCGAGTTCCTTTATGCGCTCTGTAATTTCTGGTGAAGGAGCTTCGCCGACAAGGATACTCCCCGATTCAAAAATAATTGCAATACCTGTATAAGCTATAAAAAGAGCGATAATGATCGCAATGACCCCATCAATATAATATAAACCGAAACGATACAGGATGAAACCGATTATAACAAGAATTGTAGAAATAGCATCGGTGGCGTGATGCCAGGCATCCGCTTTTAAAGCCGACGAGTCGATAAGTTTACCGAGGTCAAAAGTGATTATCGATGATATCGCTTTGGCGATTATCGTCAGCAGGAGCATGATGATGATGATCCAACGAAATTCAACGGGTACCGGGTTTCGAAGCCTATTAATACCATTAATGAAGAATTCAATACCGACGACTATCAACATGCAGGCGATCACGATCGAAACGATCCTTTCTACTCGACCGTGACCAAATGGATGATTCTTATCAGGCGGTTTCGCGGCCATTCCAAAACCAACAATAAGAATCAACGATGTTGCAACATCGGATAATGAATGTATAGCATCGGCAACGAGTGCAATACTATTGACCGCAACACCGAAGAAAAATTTTATCCCGAAAATAATAAGATTGCTAAAAATACTCAACCCGCCGGCAAAATACCCGTAATTTTTCCGGCGGTCACCGCTGTCAAGCCGAAATCTCGATATGACGTTTTTTGTTAATTCATTCATAGAGAATTTAAATAATTATAGATTTTTCAGCCAGTTTGTCAATGCGCTGTTTGGAACAGAGCCGTACCATACTATTTTGCAGGAATCTGGTCAATGACTATTATCCTGGAGTTACTATTGCCTTTTCAGCAGAACATGACATCATTATTCATGATTCTAACTTGACATATGTGACGATAGCGTTACAATCTTAAAAGGAGAGTTTATGATACTTCTGGTGCTCACCCTAATAGCCGGTCCAGTAGGGGATTATATCGGCTATGATTATGATTATTCTATTGCTTATCAGGGCTATGATACCTTGTATTCGATCTTCGGCGACGACGGTGATACAACCGTATATGATACAGTCACAACGATCGACACTCTTAACTACGGTGGAAATCCGGCATACTTCAACCGTCACATTCGTGTTTCTGACCTCTGGTCACGTAATGACACGCTCTTTTCATGGGAAGTTGGAGATACGCTCTTCACCTACATCACACGCGATACGATATCACAGAAGACCTATGTAACGCCTTTTTATACTGGTTTACAGTGGGATCTTGATATTGCAGGTGAAACACTGATCATTGATATCGACAATGATAGTATTCATGATACATTGGTCGTTCAGAGTGGTATCGCTGAAGTCACAGACAGTGTTATGATAACTGTCCCGCTAGGAACATTTGATGTCTTCGAAATATCATCTACCATGAACGTGATCGGATGGCAAAGTCTTTTTGATGATTCATGCCGCATCTGGATCAGAGATTGGCAATGGTTAGCTCCGTACATAGGTATTGTGAAAGATTCAACAGTTGTCATCGATACCGTACACCAAGTCATATGGTTTGAACTCGGTCGTTTCATATTTTATTCTGAGGCAGTTGATTCAGGGTATACAGCGGTAGCTGAATTCCACGATGATCCTGAAAGAGCGATCCAGCCGATCTTGAATGGTATCGTCATCTACGGAAATGGTTATCATCTCATCGATATCTATGATACCAGTGGTCGCTGGGTCATATCATACGAAATTTTTTGCGACGGTAAATATAAGTTGAATCCAAGAATTCTGCCAGGAGTTTATTTTGCGCGTTTACATACTGCCCGCGGTCTATCAACAACCAAATTCGTGATCATCAATTAGTCCGGTTCAGTTCTTCATAAAGCTCATCCATGGTATGATCCCACTACCGAATTAATGCCTGCAACAATAGCCCATAGTCTGCCAGGATTGCACCTGTAAATTCGAAACCCCTCGGCAAGAAGATCTTCGAGCTTCTACGGACCGAAAACAATCTCTTGCTTTGAGTATTCTGGATCCGTCGATATCAAAATCTCAGGTCTTTCACCCATAAATGGGCATATTTCAAGCCACTGGCCGTGTTAAATAGAACAACCTTTTCACTTTCCCTGATCCAATCCTGCTTGCGTAGATGTTTAAAAGCAGCAAGGGTCGCCGCGCCTTCTGGACAACAGAAAATACCTTCGGTCGTACCTATTTCCATCATCGCTTCCATCATTGCGTCGTCAGATACGGCAAGAGCCGTACCCTTGCTCTCTTTGAGTGTTCTTAGAATCAAAAAATCACCGATCGCAGCAGGTACTCGTAAACCATCAGCGATCGTAACCGCATCACGCCATGGTGTAGCCGAGTCTTTACCGGCATTGAAAGCCCGCACGATCGGTGCACAACCTTGTGCCTGCACAGTGACCATACGCGGCAGTTTCGACTTTATCCACCCAAGATTCTTGAGTTCTTCAAAAGCCTTCCACATACCTATCAGACCAGTACCGCCGCCAGTTGGATAGATGATAACATCTGGCAAGTTCCAATTTAGTTGTTCGGCAAGCTCAAAACCCATGGTTTTTTTACCTTCGATACGGTACGGTTCTTTAAGCGTCGACATATCAAAACGCCCATGCTGTGCTGCTTCCTGTGCTGCCTGTTGACCGCAGTGTGTAATGTATCCATCTACAAGTTTTACCTTGGCTCCCCTTGTTATACATTCAACGACAAATGTCTTGGATATGTCCTTAGGCAGATAAACATATGATTTCATACCCGCAAGGGCTGCATAAGCACTCATCGATACTGCAGCATTGCCAGCTGACGGCACGGAGAGTTCTTCAGCGCCTAATTCACGTGCGCGAGCAACGGCAACAGCCATGCCCCGGTCCTTGAATGAACCGGTTGGATTCTGACTTTCATCTTTGATATAGAGATTATTAAAATCCAGAGAATCACCGAGGCGCCGGGCATGAATTAATGGCGTAAAACCTTCACCGAGCGAAAGGATGCTTCTGCTGCTTTTGAGAGGGAGCATTTCCTCATATCGCCACAGGTCAGGCGGCCTTTTTGCAAGATCTTCGCGCTTGAGCGCTTTTCGTATTTTCTTAAGATCGTAGAGAACAACTAAGGGCTTACCGCAGACTGAACAAAGATTCCAGCGCCTCTCAGGTTCTAATTTATTGCCGCATTTTGAACATTCTAAATGATCAACAAAACCCATAAGATTTAAGATTGTAGATTTAAAATTTTAGATTTCACTTTCTTTTCCTTGCAGTATTTATTGATGAAGTAGACATTGCGACAAATTCATCGGATTCATTAAGTAAACGTTCTAGCTCATTTTTATTCCCGATATTAAGAGCTAATATAACCTCAAGCCAGTAATGCGATTCATCAGCTTCTTCCAATACGATATTCATTTTATGGATAAAGTGAGCATGGGATTGTGCTCCAGATGCTGAACGATAATTAGCACCAACCGATGTCGCAGATCTTACTAATTGTTGTTCAATCAAACTTACAATGCGGTTATTAGGCAAAGTACCAACGAATTTTATAATATCCAGTGCAAATTGTTTGGTTCTTTTCTTAAGTTCTTCCTTTTTCATATTCTGATTCTATATCATATTCTAAATGTATACAATGTCAACCACTGACAATACTCCAGAATGCTTGTATACGTCTTGAATCAGTAATTACCGGATAAAATCTACAATTTGAAATCTCGAATGAACTACTTGTCCTTTATCTCCTCGAGTAGTTTCAGAGCATCTGACCTGTCATCTAATACATAATCAGCAACATAGGTCGGTTTTTGTAGTTCCAGAGTTTTTTTTAAGTACCATCGTGCCTGCTCGTATTCTTTTTTCTTAATCAACACTTTCCCCATATCAACATAAAGCAGAGCATAATTGGAATCAATTGCAATCCCTTGATTGAGTGCTTCAAAAGACTTGTTTAAATTCCCGCCCAATAATCCCGGCAATTCATAATATAACATTGCCTTAACGTCGAGAGCTCCGGTATGGTGCGGGTCAATTTTCAATATCTTATCTAATTCCTTCTTTATCTCGGGTACTGACGCCAGTGAGTTCAGAACACCCTTTGTCTGTCCTATCCTGCCGAGATTAACGACATACCAAAAGTGCGCCCATACCGCTTGCTCATCGAGTTTGATCGCAATCTCTGCCAGATCTTTGCCTTTTTCATAGAGTACGAGCTTCTCACCCTTGGTTTTTGCCTCATCACCTAAGAGATAATGGACTTTTGCATATTCGTACAGGACTCTCACGTTATCTGGCTCCTGATCAGCCAGGTTTCCTAATATCTCGGCACTTTCAATCAGGTTTGAGCTATTTAAGTGCCGTGTCTCATATAGATCTATAGCTACATCTACCAGCGAATCACTTGACTGTGCAAAAACCAATACTCCTGCAAGAACCAACATGATTGCAGAATTTCTAAACATAAAACCTCCTTTTTAAAAAACTAACCGAGCTTTGCGTTGATTCAAACACAAACCTAGCTCCTTTTACTGTTCTCTTTGACAGCATGATTCATGTTTTACCGTATGACCTCCCATCGAGAGGAGCTGGATCATTACCTCTTCTTCTTTGCCGGCTAAGCATAGTTGCTATCGTGAAGTAATTTATGACTTTCTGTTTGATCCGGTCATAGCGATAGAAAATTACCGGCTTTTCGAGAACCTTTGTTTTTAGACTCTTTTTTGTATCGATAATATATATCCCCTCTTTTTTTAATAAAAGAAGATCTTGACCATCACCTCCAAAACCAAATTCATAACCTGCTTTACTCGTTGTTTCGACTATTTCGCGATTCACTCTGTTAAAAGGATAAGATATGCTTCGGCAGCCACCTATTTCCCGATCCAGAATCCTTTTAGATTCGAATATTTCATATTCAACCTCTTGTTTGCTAAGCAACGTCAAATTCCGGTGGCTCATCGTATGCGAACCGAATTCAATACCCCATTTTTTCATTTCAAGGATCTGGTTCCAGGATAGATGACGAACTCGCTTACCGGTCATGGATATATCCCATAGATTATCCTGACCGATATAACCAACAACTAGAAAGACCAGTGCCCTAATACCATATTTTTTAAGAATGGGAAATGCATATTCATATACCGTATCTTCCCCATCATCAAAAGTTATTATAATCCCTTTATCGTTCTTTTTTGGAAGCTCTACCCTGGCGCCCATATCAATGAGTTGATCTAAAAAAAGCCTAAACTGTTCCGGTGTATTCCATGTGCCGCAAAGCTGGAATTTAGGCGTGATCCTGTGAAATTGCAGCGCCTTCATCATATGTCGAGGGTGGGTCTTGATAATCTACTCGTATTCCTGACGGGTTTTACCGCGAGCCAAGACCAACCATCCAAGCACGGCCAGGAAAGCCAGCATTGCCCCGGACACCCAAAATATGGCATCCTTGTTTACGAAGGTAGTTAGAAAACCTATGAACAAAGAACCGATCGCGATCAAACAATGATAGATCCAATCCCGTATCGAGAACATCCTGCCGCGAACGAGTTCATCCGCACTTTGATGGATAAGAGTATCCTGACCGATGAAAATCGGGGAAATTGCCAGACCAGCGATAAAAATAACGCCGGCGAATAAAAGCTGGTGTGTAAGGAACGGAAAAAGAATCAAACCGCCGCCGATCAGGATAAAACAGAATAGCATTAAGTTCTTAAGGTCAAAATGATGACCGATAATCCCAATAAGAAGAGCACCGACAAGTAATCCTATCGCACCGGCAGCAGCAAGGATACCGACACCGCTCGTACCCCACCCTAAGTCCTGCTGGATAGTAGGTATAACAAGAACGTAGATTACGCAAGTCCCGATGATCATGAGGACAATAGAAGACATTGCAAAACCAAGGTCTTTATTTTTCGGTATCATCTGTAAGGCATGCTTTAATTCGTGCCAGACCTTTAACAAACCGTTTCGCACCAGGATAAGAAATCCCCTTGCTTCAAGATGTTTCTCGCGCTCTGGCGGTTCGGTTAATTCTACCTTCATAATATACAGCATGAAAGCAGAAATGCCGAAAGTGATACCATCAATAATAAAAGCGACAGTCCAACCAGCTAAGCCTATGAGTCTGGGCCACATATACCAATCAACCACCAAACCGCCAATCAGCATACCGAGAAAAGTAGCTGCTCTGCCGACAAAGTTCACCAGTGAATTTGCCTTAAGAATATGTCCCTTTGGAACAAGATTCGGTATTATCGAACTTCTTGCAGTATTAAAAAATAAAGTCAGTAAAAACATGAAAAAAACAACTATAAAAACTGGATATATATTATTCGTCAGGATCAATACAAGAGGGATTAGAAAAGCACAAAGCATCCTCAAGGAATCACAGACGACCATGACCTTTTTCCTGTGCCAGCGATCAATAAGGACACCGGTGATAGGACCGAAAATGATGACCGGCAAGGTAATTGCTATGATCAACTGGGAAAGCAAAAAGGAAGCCTTTTTTGGGAAGAGTCCGATAATGCCGATGAGCGCTATATAGTCGAGTTTGTCGCCAAACTGACTCACCGTCTGTGACAGTACGAATATCGAAAAATTCCTATTCTTGAGTGTTCTCCACACGATCAGTCTCCAGCCTTCAGTATCTCAGAATAAAAATCAACGACCTTCCTCGTGACAATCTCCCAGTCATACGTCAACGCTTTGTCCCTACCCTTGATACCCATCGTTTTCATTCTTTTTTTATTCTTTAACATCTCTATTGCTTTCTCAGCGAGTGAAGATGGATCACATATTTTAAAAAACAAACCCTCTTCGCCATCGTGCATGACAGTCCTATAACCAGGGATATCAGCTGCGATTATTGGTTTTCCCGAAGCCATCGCTTCAAGCAAAACAATGCCAAAACTCTCACCGCCGGTAGCCGGTGAACAAAAGATATCACAGGAGGCATAATACTTGGGCAATTCGTCCGGACTCACATGACCCGCAAAAATCACATGTTCCTCCAGATAACCATCCATATAGCTGCGATAGTAATGTTCCAGGACCCCAGAACCAACGACAACAAGCTTAGCGCCCGGGAACTCCTTGAGAATCATCGGATAAGCTTGCAGTAAATACTTTAACCCTTTCCGCGGTTCAAATCTGCCGACAAACAAAATCTTTGGTGCAAATTTGTCTAAATATGGTATCGACTCAACATCTGGTCTGAATCGACTAGTATCGATACCATTCGGTATCAAACGATAATTACCCGGGAAATATTTAGAAACAGAATCCCGGGATACTTCTGACACGGCGATCAAACCATTTATCTTTCTGAAATACTGTTCCAAAACTGGTTCCCATAATAAATAGCCAAGACTATCTTCGTGTGCTGCGTGAAATGTAACGAAGTTCTTTGCGTGAGAGTACTTCAAAATATAATATGGCAAAACAGGTGCCAGAGGTCCATGGATATGGATGATGTCAAAATTCTCCTTGTTTAGAAAACGTCTTAATTTCCAGGGGATGCTAATAAAACCGAGGTTTAAAACTGAGAAGGACTTGTTCTTTGGAATGAGCATACCCCTGCCCATTCGTACTATACTCTGATCGACATATGGATGATTATTCCCGAAAGATGGCGCAAGGATCTTTGCATCATGTCCCATCTTCCTCAAACACTGCCAAAGATAAAGCATATGTTCTGGAACACCACCGGTATGTGGATAAAAATCATCAGCAACTATCAAAATCTTCATCCAGCCCCTCGCATTTTCAAAGACAAAACAAATCCCTCCCGATATCTTCTGATATCCTGATAGAGATCCCCATGATCAAATGATTTTCTGGCACGATCATTTCCCTGTATGCCCAAAGCCACCGCTGCCGCGTTTTGTATCTTCCAATCGTTCGACCTGGATGAATTCTCCCTGGACTACCCGGCTGAATACCAACTGTGCTATCCGGTCACCCGATCTGATATTAAAAGGTTCACACCCAAGATTAAAAAGAATAACCTTTATTTCACCGCGATAATCTGCATCAATCGTACCTGGCGTATTCAAAACGCCGATGCCATATTTCATAGCCAGCCCACTGCGTGGCCTGACTTGTGCCTCATAACCATCAGGTATTTCAATACTTACTCCAGTCGGTACTGTACAGTATGTTCCAGCCCTCAGAATAATGTCCTCTGCAATGTCAGCATACAGATCACAACCGGATGCCTGCTCACTTTGATATTTGGGTATAAATCTCCCGATAATCTTGATCTGTATCTTAGTGATCTCTGACATTTAAATTTTCCGATCCTCATCAAGCCACTCGTGATGAAACACAAACCACTGCTCTGGATATTTTTTGATGAAACCCTCAAATTTCTCGACCATAAGCCGGTTGAACGAATCAGCTTCACCTTCATAAACAAAAGGTTCCTCAATAACACCCAGATAACGAGCGCGTCTGATTGAAGTATCTAGAACCATATAGGCAAAAACAACCGGTATTTTTTTCTTAATTATGATCTCGGCCAAACCTTTCGGGATCATCCTTTTTCCGGAAAAGAAATTTACCGGTATGCCATTCTTCGCTACATCGCGGTCAGCAAGCACCGCCAGAACCCGATTATTCTTAATTATATCGAGGAATGCATATCCTGCTCGATTAACCGAGTAAGTCCTCATACCCGTACTCTCGCGGTGTCTGGTGTATAGCGCGAGCATTTCAGAATTAGTTTCCTCGACCAACGCGGTCATAGGCACACCCCGGGCAGCAAGATAGGCTCCGGCATAATCCCAATTCCCCAAATGCAGAGTAATCAATATACAGCCGCTTCCTAAAGCGAGAGCTTTTTTGACATGTCCATAACCGATGCATTCAGTGCTGTCGATAATACGCTGTTTTGACATAAAAGATAATCTAAAAAAATCTGTCATGGTAAGGGCAAAATTCGCAAATGTTCTTTTCATAAGACAATTCATTTGCTCCTGACTGATGTTATCATTAGCGAAGATATGTTTTAAATTGCTTGTGATATAGTCTCTTTTCTTTTTTGAAAAATAGCAGTATAGAAATCCTGCCAAGATCGCTATCTTGTCGGCCAATTTGGGAGGGATCAAACGGGTAAGCCCAACACCGCTTTTCTGAAGTTGAACAACTGGGTTCATTTACCAGGTTCTAATCCTTGTATGACTGAAGAGCAGCATTCAGGACATCCACGGCTTTGTTCAGATCTTCGATCTTTAGGACATAAGCAACACGAACTTCACTGAGGCCCTTATCTGGCGAAGAATAAAAACCATTAGCTGGAGCAAGCATTACGGTATTGTTCTGATATACAAAATCGGTTAGAAGCCACTTGCAAAACGTATCAGTATTTTTTACCGGCAATTTCAAAACACTATAAAAAGCACCTTCAGGTTTATGAGCTAAAACCCCGGGTATCTTGCCCAATCGTTCGAACAGTCTATTCCTCCGCATTTCATATTCTTCGATCATCGGTCGAATATACTTATTAATATTCTTATAGGCAGCGATCGCGCCAACCTGTTCCAGAGTCGGCGGACACAATCGTGCCTGGCCGAATTTAAGTAACCGATCCATGATCAGTTTGTTATGGCTTATGATCGAGCCTACCCGGGCCCCGCACGCCGAGAAACGCTTGGATATTGAATCCATAACAATGACCCGGTCTTTAATTTCGGGCAAAGAAAGCGCACTTATCTGTACTTTGCCGTCGTACACGAACTCCCGGTATACCTCGTCTGAAAGAAGATAGAGGTTGTATTTCTTGCATAGACTGTTAATAAGGAACATCTCTTCTTCATTCAGGACTGTTCCGGTTGGATTATTAGGTGTGTTAATAAGTATTGCCTTTGTCTTACTGGTAATCTTCGACTCGATGGTCTGTTTATCAGGTAAATGAAAACCGTCCTCAACTTTCGTCGTAATAGGAACAAGCTTCAACTGCGACATCACTGCAAAACCGTTATAATTAGTATAGAAAGGTTCAAATACAATTATCTCATCACCTGGATCAGCCACCGTCATCATCGCAAAGATGATCGCCTCGCTACCGCCAGTAGTGATCCAGACATTATCGATATCAATATCAAACCCAAGACTGCGGTGGTAATCAACAACCGCTACTCTAAGATCAAGCAGACCGCCCGACGGGCCGTAACTGAGGACTTCTTCACGGTAACCAGCGATTGATTCAAATATCTCAGATGGTGTTTTGATATCAGGTTGTCCAATATTCAAATGGAATACATGTTTACCTTTTTTCTTGGCTTCATCTGCAAATGGCACCAGCTTACGAATTGCCGAGTATGGCATTTGCTCTGCCCTGTTCGATAGTTTAATTACTGTCATGTGAAATTATATATATAGCATTTTAAAAGTCAATATAAGGAAAATTCATCGAAGCATACCATGTATGCTTGACTTTTAAAGATTCAAGAATATACTTGAGATTATGAAAATAGACATTATAAACACAAAAATAACGCATTTTAAAGGCGATATGATCATTGTAAATTTATTTGAAGGAGTACGCCGCCCGGGCGGTTCCACTGGCTCTGTTGACAAAGCTCTTAACGGAAAGATAACTGAACTTATAAGAAAAGGCGAATTCTCAGGTAAACTCGGCGAAACATTGATAATCCATACATTCAACAAAATTAAGGCAGATAGAGTAATGATCGTGGGGTTGGGTAAAAAGGATTATTTCGATATTGAAAAAATCAGAAAAGCCGCTGGAGTTGCGATAAAACGTGCTGACAAGGTACATGTAAAAAAGATCGCCACGATCGTTCATGGTGCAGGGATCGGTGGTATTGCACCAGAACAAGCAGCGCAGGCACTAATAGAAGGCACTTTGCTCGCTCTATACGAATTCTGCTATTATAAGGAATCGGTCGAGAAACACATCACTCATTTCTCTGTTGCAGAAATAGACCGTAACAAAATCGCCCGTCTTAAACAAGGTATCGCATATGGCCGGATCCTTGCACAAGGACAAAATATCGCACGGGATTTTATAAACGAACCGGCTAATAACTTAACTCCCCTGAAGCTTGCAAGCAGGTTGAAGAAAACAGTAAAGAACCTGGGCATAAGTAAACTCGTTCAATTACGTATATTAAAAGAAAAAAACCTTGAAAAATTAAAAATGAACGCTCTATTATCAGTCGCCAAAGGCAGTGACAATAAACCGGCGTTTATCGTTCTAAAATATAAAAACGCAAACCGACCATTGATATGTTTGATCGGCAAGACCGTCACCTTTGATTCCGGCGGGATCTCGCTGAAACCAGCATCAGGTATGTCACGCATGAAAGGCGATATGTCAGGCGGTGCAGCTGTTATCGGCGCATTTCTTTCTCTGGTTAGAACCCGAGCAAAGGTGAATATCATGGCGATAATCCCTGCCGTTGAGAATATGCCGTCTGGTGCGGCCTCGAGACCGGGTGATATTGTTCGCGCCAGAAATGGAAAAAGCATCGAAATTATCTCGACCGATGCAGAAGGCAGGATGACCCTTGCTGATGCATTATGCTACGCTGAAAGCAAGGGAGCTGAGACGATAATCGATATTGCAACTCTTACTGGGGGATGTGTAGTGGCACTCGGTGATATCGCCGCTGCAGTAATGGGCAATGACCAGCGTCTCATCGATCTACTCCTCAGTACTACTGCAAAAACCGGTGAAAAAATGTGGCAATTGCCTCTGTTCAGTGAATATAGTGATCAGATAAAAAGTGATGTTGCCGATGTAAAGAACTCGGGTGGTCGGAAGGCCTCGTCTATTACTGCCGGTTTATTCCTGGAAACATTCGTCAGCAAAGCACGATGGATACACATCGATATGGCTGGCAAAGAAATGAGCGATAAAGCTAAGTTCTTCACTCCGAAAGGAGGAACCGGATACGGCACAAGAACGCTCGTTGAATTTATCCGGGAGATCACATAACCTTGCTTACCCTCATTATTTTAGCGTTCAGTCTCAATAGTGTCTCAACACCGATCAGTTACCAGACTTTTTCGAATGCGGCATATACTGCTTATCAAGGTAATTATCAGGTCGTTATTGAACCAAAAGACATCGGCGAAATCACCGTCTTTAGCGCTTCTGCACGATTTTTAGACTTCGGTCTTGGTTTCTCGAACATGCATGAAGGCCGCGAACGAAGAAATTGGGGCAGTATCTCATACCATGTCAAAAAGATCCCTTTCTCGATTGGTTTCAATGCTGGCATCCTGAAAATATACGACCAAACCGACCCGCTTTTTGACCTTGGCGCATGGTATCACGGCAAGGTATCATTAGGTACCAGCTTTTCCAATATTCTCAATGATGACAAGATACTCAGGGGCGGAATCTCCTATACCTGGCGACAGTTGACCGCAGCCGTTGAAATACAAGATTCCTTACGTAATCGAGAGATTACCCCTCATGGGATTATCGCTCTTAAACAACCGATCGGTGATTTTAGTATAGGCTTATATGGTGGTTTCCGACCGGGTCTGCTCAGCGGTGCAGTATCCTTGGATTTTCGAAGTTTCATCCATGCTTTAGTGCTCTACGAAGACACCTTAAAACTGCTGATCGGTTTTAACTTCCGTCCTCCTGTCGTAACAAAAAAAATAACGGTCGTCGATACCCTGCTAATCGATAAACCGGTAGTCATTGAAAAAACAGTAATAAAAAAAGAACCCAAACCAGCCCCTGATCAACCGTTATCAGAAAAAGACAGGCAATACTGTGAAAAACACTATCTTAAAGGGATCGAACACTATGTCAACGATCGGCTTGAACAAGCGATAAGCGAATGGAATCTGGTCATAGAAGTGTGTCCTGATTATAAGGATGTCAAACGCTATATCGTAAATGCACGCGAAAAAGTCAAATTATTAGAAGAAGAAAAATAACCATTAAAACTACCACAATTTAGACTAAAAAAGCCCTGGCGCGACCTGCTAGCTATATGATTTCATGCTTTCTATGTTATTGACTTGAGTGAGAAATTCAATATAATAATCAGCTAATATGATATCCTGAAGGGAGTTATATGAAACTAAATACTAGCAAAGCTTCAACTATTATTAAACGATATAGAAAGAAAAAATCCGGTCTTCTCGCTGTGCTTCAGGACATCCAGGATGCGTACAACTGGCTACCTCCTGAGATTTTGAGCATGGTATCAGAAGAACTGTCCATACCTCTGATCGATGTTTATAGCGTAGCTTCATTTTATCGTGCTTTTAGCTTGACACCGCGTGGTAAACATCTGGTAACAGTCTGTCTGGGTACGGCATGCCATGTGCGTGGTGCTCCAGCAGTTCTCGATCGTTTGCGGGATCGACTCAAGCTCGAGCCGGGTTGTACAAGCAAAGATGGTAATTATACATTAGAGACAGTTGCATGTCTCGGGGCTTGTGCATTAGCTCCTATCGTCGTTGTTGATGGAAAATATTATGGGAAAGCGACCGCTAAAAAAGCTGATTTAATCATCGAAAATCAGAATAAAGAAAAACCAAAAGCAATGAAGGCACAGGGAAAAAAGAAAATCAAACAAAAAGCTAAAAAGAAAACTACAAAAAAAATAACTAAGATAAAAGCTAAGAAAAAAATTACAAAAAAACCAAAAAGGCAAAGACTCACGAAAAAACAGATTCCAGCAAAACGCGTAAAGAGGAGTAAAAAAACAACCAGCATCAAGAGAAAAAAGAGAAAAATAATTACTAAAAAACCTGCGAAGAAAAAAATAAAGAAAAAAGCTAAAAAAAGAATAACAAGAAGTTCAAAAAAGAAAAGAACTACCAAAAAAAGAAAGTGACTCTGAAAAAAATAAAAGAATTGCTCAACTGCAGACTCTTGTGCGGCTCTGATAAATTGCTAATAGATGTAAAATCAGCAAAAGCCTCGGATCTGATGAGCGATGTCCTCAGATTTTCAGGACCTGGCAAACTTCTCTTGACCGGATTGGTCAATGTCCAGGTCATCCGGACATGTGATATTGCAGGCATTTGTGCAGTGGTCTTTGTCCGGGGGAAAGAACCTTCAGCCGAAACAGTTAAATTAAGCAAGGACTGCGATATCGCTCTTCTCACAACAAATCTCTCTATGTTCGATTCATGCGGGATACTGCACGCTAACGGTATAAAAGGTGTTATTATAGACTCGAAAAATTAATAAATAATGCGTGGCAAAGCTGCTTTTGAACGAGTTTTTAGGATAAAGGGTGGAGATTTCATAAACGCCGGTGAATCTTCCATAAAAATACGTAATATATTGAAAGATATCGGTGCTGACCCCGACATCATACGAAGGGTTGCCATTGCTGCGTATGAAGCAGAAATGAATGTTGTCATGTATGCGGAGCGTGGTCTAATGAAGGTTATCATAAACGCGAAGAATATAACTCTTAAGGTCGAAGATAAAGGACCAGGTATAGCTGATATCGAACTAGCTATGAAGCCAGGCTATTCAACAGCAACAGAAGAAGTAAGAGAAATGGGCTTTGGCGCAGGCATGGGTCTACCTAACATCAAAAAGAATTCAGATCACTTCGATATACGTTCAACTCTGGGTAAGAGCACCAGATTAGAGATGATATTTAATTTAAATGGGACATACGATTAAAACTCGACGTTTTCACTCGGTAAAAATAGACAAAAAAAAGTGCATCGGCTGTGTCCGGTGCATGCAACATTGTCCAACCCGAGCAATAAGGGTGAAAAACCATAAAGCGGTTATTAATGAGGAACGTTGTATTGACTGCGGCGAGTGCTTACGGGTCTGCCCATATAATGCCGTCATACCGATCACTACATCCTCAGCAGATCTTGACAAATTTAAATTTAAGGTTGCGCTTCCATCTCCAGTATTATATTCTCAGTTTGGTCAACATGTCATGCCAAATGAAATTCTTGCAGTAGTTAAAGACCTTGGGTTTGACCTGGTCTATGATGAAGCCTGGATGTGCGAGATGACAAGCCGGGCGATCGAGGAATACTTGGACGAGAACAAAGGACCAAAACCAGTTATCTCGTCGACATGCCCGGTAGTCGTTCGGCTTATTCAGCGTTTATTCCCCAGCCTCTGCGATCTTATCATCCCTATCGAACCACCACGCGAAATAGCTGCAAAAAATCTGCGATCTGACATTGCCAGTGAACGTAATGTAGCAGAACAAGATATCGGTATCATACATATCACACCTTGTGCAGCAAAAATGGTCTCAATAAATTACCCGGAAACTATGAAAAAATCGAACCTCGATGGTGCCTTATCGATACAGGAGATCTATAACGATGTGATGTTGAAATTAAAAAGAACTAAGACCCCGCGCATCCTCGACGCCCACAGTCAAATAAGCGGGATCGGGATCGGCTGGACCATAGAAGGCGGTGAGATCCGTGGCTTAAAATACTTTCATTCTGCTTCAGTATCAGGTGTCTATGATACAATAAAGATCCTCGAAGATGTTGAGGCCGGGAAACTCAGGAATATCGAATACCTTGAATGTTTGATATGTCCTGACGGCTGTATTGGTGGCCCGTTGACCGTTGAAAACAGATTTGTCGCAAAAAGTAATGTTCTTCGGTTGATCAAAACCTTTGGCGGTAAAAAAAGAGTCGACGCTCATTTTGTTAAAAAGCTGTATAAAGAAAAATATTTCTCGTTTGAGGCAGCTGTAAAGCCCAAACCGTTCGCACCTCTTGATAAAAACAGAGAAAAGGCGATCAGGAAAACCGAACTAATAGAAAAAACATTGAAAAGACTACCCGGCACAGATTGCGGTGTATGCGGTGCGCCTGATTGTCGAACATTTGCTGAAGATGTGGCACGTGATGAAGCGCAATTAAGTGGCTGTTTATTTATCAGAAAAAACAAGGGAAAGAAATGAACGATAAAAAAATAAAGATATCAGATGTTATTGATACATGTAACACGAAGGCAGTCACCTGCCCAGAGCTTATTGAGCGGGAAATCAAAGGTGGCTACGCAAGTGATCTGCTCAGCGATGTCATGGCCAATACCAAAGCGGGTGACATTTGGGTAACGTTGCAGGGGCACCCGAATATCGTTGCGGTCGCTAAACTAAAAGAATTGGCTGGCATAATTATAGTTAACGACCGTATACCTGATGCAGAGACTCTAAACAAAGCAAAAACAGAAAACATCATTATTCTCACAAGTGATCTACCGGCTTTTGAATTGATCGGTAGATTATATAAAGTAGGCATATCTGGAATACGGTAATGCTCCAATGTTATCGAGCAGATCTCCACATTCATACGTGTTTGTCGCCGTGTGCCGACCTAACGATGTCACCCAAAAGGATCGTGGCAAAAGCTGAGGAAATGAAGCTTGATATCATAGCAGTTTGTGATCACAATTCTGCCGAGAACGTAAGAGCAACATTTAATGCCGCAAAAGGAAAAGACCTCGCTGTATTAGCAGGTATGGAAGTAGCCAGTTCCGAAGAAGTCCACATGATCGCACTGTTCGATACTGTAGATGCAGTATTGACAATGCAAAAATTGGTCTATAAAGCATTAATGCCGGGTGAGAATAATGAAGAACTTTTCGGACAGCAGATTGTTGTAAATGAATTTGATGAAGTTGAAGCGTATAATAACAGACTCCTTATCAGTGCTACGACACTGCCTTTAGCTGAAATAGTCAAGCAGATCCATCTCAATAGCGGTCTGGTTATAGCCTCTCATATTGATCGTGAAACCTACAGCATTTTTGGGCAGCTCGGGTTCATACCCGACGGTCTTAATATCGATGCACTTGAAATTTCTCCAAACACGACACGGGCTCAGGTAAACATTAAATTTCCCGCGACCGCTCGATATCCATTAGTAACATCTTCGGATGCGCACTTCCTCGAGGATATCGGTAAAGTCACGACGTCTTTTCTACTCGCACAACCAACTTTGAGTGAAATAAAAATGGCTTTTTCTAAACGCGACGGGCGAAATATCATTATGGAAGCATAGCGATGCAAGACCTCTCACTTCATGTACTTGATATCGTGGAAAATAGCATTGCGGCTGGCGCAGAAAAGATTAAAATATCTATCAATGAAGATACCGCAAGAAATAAGTTGATTTTGACGATCCAGGATAATGGTATGGGCATGGATAAAAAAACATTGACTAGAGCTCTTGATCCATTTTTCAGTACCAAAAAAACCAGAAGGATCGGTCTTGGTTTATCGATGTTAGCTCAAGCAACAAAAGAAGCAAACGGCAGCTTCCACATAAAATCGAAAAAAGGAAAAGGTACGACAATAACTGCAACTTTTATGCACGATCATATCGACCGTAAACCTATCGGCGATATGACCAAAACATTGATGACCTTAGTCGCTACCCAGGGTCTGGACGTAGATTTTTTATATAAACACCATAAAAACAATTATACTTTTATCTTTGATACAAAAACAATTAAGAAAGACCTAAAAGATATACCATTAAATAATTCTGAAGTTATCAAATATTTGAGAAATAATTTAAAAAAAGAGTTTAAAAAACTTGATGAAAGGAGTAATAAATGAAGAAATTGAAAATCGGCGATTTAGAAAAAATAAGGGATAAAGTAAGAAGAACAGCTAATCTAAGACAAGGTAAAGCGAAAGCCAAGATAACAGTACACATGGGGACTTGTGGTATTGCTGCCGGTGCTCGTGAAATTCTCACCAACTTGATGAGTGAAATCGACAAGAAAAAAATAAGGGACGTAATCGTCACCACCTCGGGATGTGCCGGTTTGTGCAGCCGTGAACCAATGGCTACCGTCGAAATAAGCGGCAAACCACCAGTGAAATATGTCGATCTAACTACAACCAAGATGAAGAAGATACTGGAAGACCACGTCCTCAAAGGGAATGTTGTGAAAGAATATGCCTTAGCTGTAGGCAGTGAGAGAACCTATTAACAGAATGGTAAAGGTAACAGTAACGCAACCCGTATCGTTCAACGGCAAAGGGCAACGTAGAGACAATATAAACGTCACCTTATCTTACGAAACGGGCATCGTAGCCCAATACCCTTACCTGTTTTTTTCATAGGAGGTTGAGTTGAAACAATATCGAACACATTTGCTTGTCTGTGCTGGAACTGGATGTGTCGCGGCAGGGTCTTTCGAGATCAAGAAAGCACTAGAAACCGAGATCGCAAAAAGAGGGCTGCAAAAAGAAATAGCGGTCATATCAACAGGATGTAATGGGTTCTGTGAACGTGGACCGATAGTCGTTGTACAACCCGAAGGTATTTTCTATCAAAATCTTTCTGTTCGCGATATCCCCCATCTTGTTGAAGAACATTTTTTAAAAGGGCGACCCGTAAAAAAATTAATGTATGTCCCGCCGAAGGAAGAAAAACCGATACCTAAAATGAGTGATATTGGTTTTTTCAAACACCAACGATTGATCGTATTGAGAAATCGCGGTCGCATCGACCCAGAGGATATTGAAGAATATATCGCCTTTGACGGTTATAAAGCTCTGGAAAAAGCACTCTCTGGAATGGAACCAAAAGTAATAATCGATGAGATAAAAACCTCGGGACTTCGTGGTCGTGGCGGAGCCGGGTTTCCGACAGGACGGAAATGGGAGCTTTGCAGAGAAGAAAAGGAACCAGTGAAATATCTGGTTTGCAATGCAGATGAAGGCGATCCAGGTGCTTTTATGGACCGGAGTATCCTTGAAGCAGACCCCCATGCTGTACTTGAAGGTATGACGATCGGTGCAAAAGCCATCGGTGCACAAAAAGGATTCATATATGTTCGTACTGAATATCCTTTGGCCTTAAAGCGCCTCAATATCGCGATAAAACAAGCTAATGAATATGGTTTACTTGGAAAAGATATTCTTGGAACCGGCTTCAACTTCACGATCGAGGTTGTTCGCGGTGCGGGTGCTTTTGTGTCCGGTGAGGAGACTTCACTGTTAGCTGCGATCTCTGGTCGCATCGGTGTGCCCAAACAAAGACCACCTTATCCAGTGAAGAGAGGTTTATTCAATAAACCTACGAACATAAATAATGTTGAAACCTGGGCGAACGTCCCCCAGATAATCCTCAGAGGTGCGAAATGGTTTGCTGGCATGGGCACCAAAGGTAGCAAGGGTACTAAAATATTCTCACTAGTAGGTAAAATAAACAACACTGGACTCGTTGAAGTACCAATGGGACTCACAGTAAAAGAAATCATTTATGATGTTGGCGGGGGTATCCCCAATAACAAGCGTTTCAAGGCAGTTCAAACAGGCGGTCCCTCTGGTGGCTGCATCCCCGAAAATCTCCTTGATCTACCGATCGACTATGAAAGTCTAACAAAAGTCGGTTCAATGATGGGTTCAGGCGGGATGATCGTCATGGATGAAGAGACGTGCATGATCGATGTTGCCAAATACTTTATGAATTTCTTAAGAGACGAATCGTGCGGTAAGTGTCTTTCATGCCGTGAGGGTACCCAGATGATGTGGCAGATACTTGACAGAATAACTAAGGGCAAAGGCGAGCTTTCTGATCTTGAGCTGCTTGAAGATCTAGCCATCGCGACAAAGGACGCCTCAATGTGCGGTCTTGGGCAAACTGCAGCCAACCCGGTCTTGTCGACAATGAGATATTTCAAAGACGAATACATTGCGCATATTAAAGATAAGAAATGCCCGGCTCGTGTATGCAAACCACTAATAAAATATACTATCCTTGACGAACGCTGCACAGGCTGTATGGCCTGTTTGAAAGTATGCCCCGTAAATGCTATTTCAGGCAAGAAAAAAGAAGTACACACTATCGATCAAAAGAAATGTACAAAATGTGGTTCGTGTGCAGAAGTATGCAGATTCGAAGCCATACTGGTCGAGTAAATAGGAGCAAAAATGACAATAAAACTAAATGGTCTCAATGTCCGGGTTCCTGATAGTTATACAACGGTTTTGGAGGTTTGCAAGTTCTATGGTCTTGAAATCCCAACACTGTGTTATGACGATGGGTTAGAACCTTATGGTGGCTGTCGGCTATGCCTTGTAGAGATCGGTGAAGGCGACAGTGCCAAACTTGTTAGTTCTTGTACCTATCCTGTCGAGGATGGACTTGTCGTACGCACAAATACGAAAAGAGTAATAAAGGCGCGCAAGATGATGATCGAAATGCTCGTTGCGATCTGCCCTTCATCAAAGACGATCCAGGACCTGGCATCAAAATTTAGCGTCACCAAGGTAAGACTACCTGTACGACATGAAGATTGTATTCTGTGTGGAAAATGTGTCAGGATGTGCAAAGAGCAGATGCAAGCAGGTGCGATCGGTTTCGTTGAACGGGGTTATAAAAAGAAAATCACCACCCCTTTTGACATAAGATCAGAAACATGTCGCCTGTGTGGTGGTTGCATCTATATCTGCCCGGCTTGTCAGTTACGATGTCAGGGTCCAGATGCAACGACTGACCTGTGCAGTGGCTGTCTTTCACTCGAACCAACCTGCATTGAAACACACGATGACTATCAATGCTGGATGGGAACGACCGGTGACTGCGGCACTTGCGAAGGCAGGCCAGATCAACGGAAAAGTAAAAAATGATGTGTATCGGCAAGGGCAACGAAGCCCGTTTCGTTCGTCGTCAAAGGGATACGTATGAAGAATAGAAAACGAATAACCAGTTTTCAAGACCTTGAGGTGTATCGAAACACATACACTGCCTGTATAGAAGTAATGAAAAAACTGATCCCCCAATTGCTAAAGAACGAGAAATATGATCTGGTAAGTCAACTGAGCCGATCTTCAAAAGCTATCCCCCGCCTTATTGCTGAAGGTTATGCTAAAAGGCATCAGAAGTCTGGATTTCGCAAGTATTTGGACGATGCAATGGCTGAATGTAATGAAACAGTTGTAAGCATATGTCAAACAAGAGATATCTATGGTCATCTTGTAGATACCTCGCTTTGTGAAAATTTAATAGATGTCTATGATAAATCTGGACGCCAGCTTTATAATCTATTATCGGCATGGCGCCAGTTTAGGCAGGATGATAAAAATGGTTCGTGATCGTCAGGACTGTACGTACAACGGGCATCGTAACCTATTACCATTCGCCAAAAAACTTTTACAGTGAAAGGAGAAAAAATGCCGTCTTTATCAAAAATAAATGCGTCAGCTGCAACCTTAACAAAAAATAGAACTGAAGATTCTATAGTACCCTTAAGTGGGATGTGCGTCACCTGTGTGGATGGCTGTATCGGTATGTGCGAAGTCGGTAAATCTGCTTACCGCGGTCACGAAGTTATCTATCCGCAGCCATTTGGAATCATAACTGCTGCATCAGAAAAGAACTATCCAGTCGATTATTCCCACTTCAATATCATGGGAACGGCCGTAGGCGCGATCGGTATCGAAGCTGATCCGGATAAAGCGATCTTCCCTAATGTCAACTTGAACCAGAAAGTGGGTGCTAATAAATCCATCAAGTTGAAGTTCCCCATGGTTGTCCCGGGCCTGGGATCGACAAATGTAGCCAAGAACAACTGGGACGGACTCGCGATCGGCACAGCCCTGGCCGGGTGCATGCTTACAATTGGCGAGAATGTCGTAGCCATGGATATGACAAGTGAGATTAAGAACGGGAAGATCCTTAAAGCACCAGACCTGGAATACCGTGTAAAAACCTATAAGAAATGGCAGAAAGATGGTTATGGTATGATCATTATCCAGGCTAACGTAGAAGATACGAGGCTTGGTGTACAGGAATTTGCCATACAGAAATTAGGTGTCGAAACCGCTGAATTAAAATGGGGACAAGGCGCAAAAGATATCGGCGGAGAAGTAAAAATAAAGGACCTTAAAAAAGCCCAGACCCTGAGAAAACGCGGTTATGTGGTTTTACCCGATCCATTAGACCCGGATGTTATCGAAGCCTTCAATAGAAGAGCCTTTTCTGAATTTGAAAGACATTCTAGGATCGGTATGGTCGAGCTGGAATCTTTCTGCAAGAGAGTCGAGGAACTCCGTCAAGCAGGTGCAAAATATGTCTTCCTAAAAACTGGTGCTTACCGTCCGGCTGATCTGGCACGAGCTGTAAAATTCGCTTCGGAAGCTAAGATCGATCTATTGACTGTTGACGGTGCCGGCGGCGGTACGGGCATGAGTCCATGGCGCATGATGAATGAATGGGGTATACCGCCGGTCGAGATCCATTCGCTTACCTATGAGTATACACACCGCTTGGCAAAGAAAGGCAAGTATGTAGCAGACCTGGCATTTGCCGGCGGTATCGCATTCGAAGACCAGATATTTAAAGCCCTGGCGCTCGGTGCACCTTATACAAAGCTCGTGGGTATGGCCCGGGCTCCGTTATGTGCCGCGATGGTCGGGAAAACCATTGGTCGTAAGATAAACGAAGCAGAAGTACCCGTATTTGTCGAGCGTTTTGGGAATAGAAAAGAAGAGATATTCGTGACTGCACCGAAATTACGCAAAGAACTGGGTAAAGATTTTGACCAGGTACCAACCGGCGCCTTGGGTGTATATACATATATTGAACGGCTTGCCCAGGGGCTCAAGCAATTAATGACTGGAAACCGAAAATTCGCGCTCGAACACATCACCCGTGATGACATCGCATCGATCACCAAGGAAGCGGCCAAGATTTCGGGTATCCCCTATGTCATGGATGTTGACAAGGAAGAAGTAAACAAGATATTGGACAGTTAACCGATAACGGATTACGGTTAATAATAAAAAAGGGGCAGCTTCACGCTGCCCCTTCATATATCAAGCCGATATCAATGATCTGTGCTAAAAAATATCGATCATACGAGCCAGTACTGCCTTACCGCGGTATTCAGGGAGTAAAATAGGTGCCTTACGGGTCGTCTCGATACCAGCCTCTTTGAGCAATTTCACATAATTATTCAAATGATCGGTCGTTAATTTCCCATACCCGGGATTAGATTTAAGATATTCGGCAGTAGAGATCCCTGACCTGCGACCGAAAACCAAGCAATCAAGGGTTGAGTTACCCATGAGACGGTTCTTGCCATGCACGCCGCCAGAAACTTCACCGGCAACCCACAAGCCATCGACATTCGTCTTTCCCCACGGGTCGGTTTCAACGCCGCCATTCTGATAGTGCAATGTAGGGAATACAAGAACCGGATCTTTACGCATATCAAGATCGAACCGTTGGAACATACGAAACATACCCGGAAATGATTTTTCAATCGCGCCGCTGCCATTTTTCAACTCGATCATCGGTGTATCAAGCCAGACACCACGCATACCAGTAGGTGTTACAACACCCTTGTCTTTCACATAACACTCTCGAATAAAACTCGCTGCTTCGACATCACGTGGTTCCAGAGGAAAAACGAATGCTTCGCCATCTTTGTTGACCGGCTGCGCACCCATGCCTCTTAGTTTCTCGGTTAGCAAAAGACCGATTATCTGCTGAGGGTATGCAGCACCGGTCGGATGATACTGGACCGTATCCGTATCTCTCAGTCTGGCACCGGCGCGGTAGGCAAGGACAACACCGTCACAAGTCGCACCATAATGATTTGTCGTTGGAAAACCACGAACATGGAGTCTTCCAAAACCGCCGGTTGCCAAAATCGTGGCTTTGGCCTGTACGATCTTGTAATCACCGGTCTCCAGATTGTAGAGCACTGCACCCGTTACCCGATTGCCGTCGGTCAGGATTTCTATGACCGGATAATATTCAATGCACGGTATCTGCCGGCTCCTGAATTCATCCCTGATAACTCTCAACTCTTCCAATCCTGTGTAGTCTTTGCATGCATGCATCCTTCTTCTCGATGTTCCACCGCCGGCTTTTTCAACAAAACTGCTGTCGTTTTCACGGTCGATTATCGCGCCCAGATCGCAAAGCCACTTCATAATGAGCGGTGCATCTTCAACAAGAGCTCTTAATACATCGGGTTTATTTGTAAAATGACCACCACCGATCGCATCAAGGAAATGACGCGCTGGCGAATCATTATCTCGATCTGCCGCCTGAGTACCACCCTCAGCCATTATTGAATTAGCATCGCCGTGCCGTAATTTATTCACAAGAAGTATCTTCTCTGTATCAACACCCTTATCATTTGCCCAGACCGCCGCTGAAGTTCCAGCCAGACCGCCGCCCACGATCAAAAGGTCGACAGTGTAATCCGGTTTGTTCACATCTATTTCATCGCCCTTGATCAAAGGATATGCTTCAAGTAGATCAGCCACTTCATTCGGTGCCATATCCCCTTTATTGGGTCCTAAGCCGATCGCACGTTTCCCGCCAGGGGCATAATCAGGGTGGACTTTTAGCACTTCATCACGCTCTTCCATGGTCATCGCTTTAGGGGTGAAATCCTTGCGCTGAGCCCTGGTGCTGTTGACCACTTCGATATGCTTTCTCATGTATTCTGGATAACCACCGATGAATTTCAGTTCTGCCATTTTTACCCCCTCAAGCCTTTTCTATATCCCGTGCGGTATACAGTTTTCTTAATTCCTCTGTATTAGTCTGCACAAGTTTATCGAGTTCTGAATTGTATTTGCCATCGCCGATCTCTTTTACCCTTGCGTTTAAATGTTCTGGAGCTGGTGTTTCATATTTCCCATGGAGCCTCCTCGCGAGCTGAGCATAATTATACTGCGCGAGTTCTGCAGGACAGCGTATTGCACACAATCCACACATTATGCAATCAAAAGATATTTCTGCCATCAATCCGACATCGCCTCTTTTACCAGCGGCGATATATTCCATCACATCAATATCCTGAGGACATGCCTTAGTGCACGCATTACAACCTAAACACCTTAGAATCTCGGGATAATTAGCCAAGAAAGCCTCAATACCTGGGGATAGTTTATTGATATCGTAGTTCGCTTTTTCGGCTGGTGTAAAAGGAATCTGAGTCAGGTACATACCCTGTTCAACTCTTGTTTGACAAGCCATCGCAGTTTTCAACCGGTAATCGCCCTCGATCCTGTAAACGGTCGTACAAGCACCACAGAATCCTGCTCGACAACCGCACGATCTAATAAATCGATAGCCTGCAAATTCCATCGCTTGCATGATCGTAAG
>Ga0307426_1000177_pt1 | contig 41890 bp, 41 predicted proteins | sample SalMarWE160340MG_FD_202165 | JGI IMG/M metagenome (GOLD analysis project Ga0307426, IMG submission 202165) | Salt marsh sediment microbial communities from the Plum Island Ecosystem LTER, Massachusetts, United States - WE1603-40 | ecosystem: Environmental > Aquatic > Marine > Intertidal zone >... | reverse complement strand
CACAAAAGTCATCGACTTAAAGGGGAAAACAGTGGTCCCAGGCTTCATAGACACCCACATCCACGTTGCTGATTTTGGAAGGCTCTTAATGTGGATTGACCTGAGCGAAGTAGACTCTATAAAGAAAATGCAGGAAAGCCTCCGCAGACACGTAGAGAAGGCGCCTAAGGGAAAATGGCTGTTAGGTCGCGGCTGGGACCAAACTCGCTTCGCCGAGAAACGCCTTCCAACCCGTTTCGACCTAGACGCGGTTTCTCCTGATAACCCAGTGATTTTTTATCAGCAAAGCGGGCAGGTGTGCATTGTAAACAGCAAAGCCTTGGAGTTGGCGGGTGTGACGCGGCTGACACCTGTTCCGTCGGGCGGTGCCATTGACAGAGATGCGGAGACGGGTAAGCTTACGGGGGTTTTGCGAGATGACGCTACGAACTGTGTTTGGGCTGTTATCCCTGAACCCAGCGAAGAAGAACTGGTGGCGACCGCTGGCTTAGCGTGTCAGAAAATCGTTGAAGCTGGGGTGACCAGCGTGCACTGGATGGTTTTGTCGTCGATTGAGATAGGAATAATCCAAAGACTTCATAGGGAGAACAAGCTGCCGCTGAGAGTTTACGTGGTTATTCCAGCGAATCTTTTGGATGATGCAACAGGCTTAGACGCTCATAGTGGCTTGGAGAATAACAGGGTGAAGATTGGGGGGGTTGAGATTGTTGCCGACGGTTATTTAGCTGCGAGAACGGCGGCGCTGCTTCAACCCTACAGTGATGACCCTGCGGCAAGCGGAAAACTGCTCTGCACACGAGAAGAAATGAAAACGGAAGCAACCAAAATACTCAAAGCAGGTCTTCAAGTGGTTATACACGCAGTAGGCGACAAAGCAGTAGACGCGGCTCTAACCACAATTGAAGAAATTTCAGGTGAAACACCACAAAAAGACGTGCGCAGTCGCATCGAGCAAGCCGCGGTCCTAAACGAAGAGTTAATTAACCGTATGAAAAAGCAGAATCTTGTCGTTTCCGTGCAGCCTTGCGTTGTTGCCTCTGAATTTTCGGTTTGGTCTGCCGCTGAACACTTAGGACCAAGAAGAGCCAAGTGGCTATTCCCAATCAAAGCGTTGCTAAAGGAAGGCATACGAGTTGTCGGTGGTTCTGACTGCCCGATGGAGCCATTAAACCCGTTGCTGGGAGTGCAAACTGCTGTGACTATAGAGGTTTTTCCTGAAGAACGAGTGACAACGGACGAGGCTCTGCGGATGTACACGGTTGACGCGGCATACTCGTCCAACGACGAAAACATAAAGGGCTCTGTTGAGACGGGCAAACTAGCCGACTTTGCGGTTCTTTCACATGACCCGTTTTCCGTTCCGCCATCCGAAATCGGGAGTATTTCGGTTGAACTGACCATCGTGGGCGGAAGAGTTGCATTCTCTAAACGTGGAACTTGAACACGTGTGAGCCCAGTGTAAAAAAGTTTCATTACGCTTAAGCGGTTCTAATTAAACTGAACGCGCTGGACACGGCTTTTCTTAAATCCCGTAAAAATTTAGGCTTCGGCTTTACACCACCATACTTGAATAGGGTGTTAATCTGGGGAATGGGTAACGGATAATTTGGCATGCTGTCAAACTTGGAGCTTTTAATTTTGCGCAAGCAATTTTTCAAGTAATCTTTAATCAAAACGAACCTGTCAAGCTCATGTTTAGAAAAATCTGGAATGGGCAGGAGCTCCTCAGCATTGTAGACTTTGCTCGGATAGACAATACGGGAGTCGTCAACGACCAAGCCCAATACACTCCGCACTTTCCCTTGATACTGCAACATCTTGAATGGTGTGTGCTGCGTTAATGCCAACAACCCGAAATGCATGCTCACACCAACGCAGGCACCAGCAGAAGCAGCAGCCTTTAGAGCCTGCTCACAAGTCGCAGTTTTCCAAGGAAGCATTTCACCGTTCAACATACTGAGCTGACGTTTTGCGATGGAATCGAAATGTTTAGGAGATAAACGGCGAAAATCGCTTGAGACTCCCTTAAACTGTAAAAGTAAATTATCGGAGCGTTGAACTTCTAAGCGTTCAGTTAGTAGAGCTAGATCAGGAAACAGGAAGCAGGGCTTATTCCACAACTGTTTAAAAATGGCTTTGGATTTAAAATCACGTAGGCCAACAAAACAGGCTTTGTCGACAATATAATCGATTTTATGGGTTGCAAGCGTCAAATTTTCTCCGTGGGGAATACCTAACCCTAACAATGCGATAGGACATTTAACCTGTTCAATAATACGTTTAGGCCAAAGATTCAACATGGCAGAATCATGTAAAACTCCACCGCCCCCAAAAACAAGCAAGTCAAGCTGCTCCGAATCTTTAGGCAAAAATTGAGTGGTAGAAACCAAGCAGTCAAAATGCGCCCTGAGGTTGCCCCCTGCTTTCTCAGCAGGCGAATAAACAACAACCTTACGGGTTCCAAAAAACTTCAACAGATTGCGCAGTAACATGTCATCGCCAACATTACCATAGCCGTAGTAACCAGTAACACCGATCACTTCGCGTTCACCTTGCCATATGCTTTTTTAATAGCTGGCTCGTAAAACGCCCACAGTTGGTCTTCACGCAACGAATATTTTTTAGAATAATCATAGTTTTTTATAATGTTTGGGATCTCCTCTAGCTGGTCCACTACTAAAGCGTATTCGCTAAGCAAGTTAATGGTGGCGGATAACGATGACGTTATGATCGTGGGAACTCCTACGGCGGAAGCAAGAAACGCTTTGTTCTGCAAATAATACTTATGCACTTCAATAGGCTTCCAGTATAGGAGGTTAAAGTGAAAACTGCGAATCGAACGCAAAACATCTAAATGGTTACAGTAGTTTTCGCCCTCAAAAACGTACAAGTCACCTAAATCATGTTTTTGCCATAGCTCAACAAGACCGCTGGTATTACGCATAATCGTATGGCTGTCCCGCGTCAACTTGCCAACGTAACAAGACGAAATTTTCTTGCGTTTCGGAACATCCACCGCAAAGGCGTAATCACGCTCAAACCGCAAAGGAACATTAGGAACAACGCCTATGGACTCAACTCCCAAACGCTCATATTCTTCAGCCACCGCCGAGTTAGTCACGATAAACGGAACTGTCTCAAACATGCTGCGTAAAATAGGTTTAACCGCGACATTACGATACCACCGCAAAGGCAAACTCAAGCGATTAAACGAGACTTCACGCGCAAACTGGTAATAAATCCAATGAAACTCCCAATCATCAAAAACAACTGGCAACCCCATCTGGAACGCGTAAAATGCGCACTCCAAATTATGAGCATGAACCAAATCACATTTAAACTCTTTGAATACACTCTTCAAACCCAGAAAATCGTTTAAAGCAGGAAACAGGTAGGCTAACCTACGATCTCTCTTAAAATACGCTACAGGAACTTCATCTGCCCCTGGGATCCAAAACTCATCAGTTTCAGCATCACTCCAAACATAAACGGCGCACTCAAAACCCATATCCAGATTACTTTGCAAAGCCCGCTGAAGGCGACACCCCAAAGCAGAACCATAATAAAAATGCAAAATCTTAGTCAAAACTAAGACCCTTCAAACTTACATTCATACTTGGCCTGCTCCTTACGCATCACAAGCACCATAACTGCCACTAACGCTTTAAAAGTTTTACCACCGAGGTCTAAAGCGTCTTCAAACAGTCAAACAGCAGTTCAACCTATTTATAGAGGGGGTATAGACAAAAAATCGCACAACAGAGCACAACCGTGTTCGGCAAGCATACAGAAAACGGCAAAATCTTCACGAAAACTCTTAAATGAGAGCGAGAATTAACTGAAGCTAAGATTTAAACCACATTAACCAGAACAAGGATGTTAACCAAAATGGCTGCAACAACCGAAAAGAAGCTTGAAATTCTAAACTACGACGACAAAACGAAAAACTTTACCGTAAAATCGCCACAGACAGGACACGTCTGCACCATCGTGGACACCTTCGCGGAAATGTTCCCGCTTTGGGCTGGACGAATACTCATTACAGCGGAAAACGAGAAATGGGCGTTAACAGCCGCAAGCGTCGCCACAGGCTTCGCCACCAGCGTCATCATGGCACCAGCAGAAGCCGCCACCGAACGCCTAGTCCCAGCAGACCAAACACCAGACAAACGCCCCGGCATGCTTATCCAAATCTACAATCGCGACCGCTTCGAGCTTAAACATCAACTCATGGAACGCATAGGCCAATGCATAATGACGTGCCCCACAACCTCAGCCTACAACGGCTTAACCACAGCAAAAAGAAAGCTCAACGTCGGCAGCAGCCTACGCTACTTCGGCGACGGCTTCCAAAAGAAAACCATGGTCAACGACAGAAGATGCTGGAAGATCCCAGTCATGGAAGGCAACTTCATCGTGGAAGACGGGTTCGGCGCGCAGGAAGCCGTAGCAGGCGGCAACTTCATAATATTCGCCGAAAACCAAGCTTCAGGTCTTAAAGCGGCGGAAGCGGCAGCTGACGCGATACGCGCTTACGCGCCTGACGTGATTATGCCATTTCCAGGCGGTGTATGCAGAGCAGGCAGCAAAGCGGGTTCGCTTAAGTACAAGATGAAAGCGTCAACGAATCATCCTTACTGCCCTACGTTGCGCACGGTGGTGTCTGACTCAGTGGTTCCGGAAAACGTGAACAGCGTTTATGAGATTGTCATTAATGGGTTGACTCTTGACGCCGTAAAAAACGCTATGAAACAGGGCGTAACCGCAGCGGCAAGCATACATGGTGTGGTGAAGATTTCATCGGGCAACTACGGAGGAAAACTCGGGCCGTATAAGGCCTTCTTGAAAGAGGCAATAGAAGCCGAATAACGACTTTTTTCAAAGAAACAACAATTTTTATTTTAACCGCCATAACGTAACTTATGGCTTAGAACAACCTGCATGTGAAAAAGTTGAGTACAAAGAAAAAAACCTCGTTGGAACTATTCAGACTTCGAAAAACACTGAACGCGTTAGCCAGCAAAGAGGGACGCGCCACAGAGCTGATTACGCTTTATGTTCCGCCGGGAAAGCAGATAAGCGATGCGTTGAACATGCTGCGTGACGAGTACGGTACAGCGTCGAACATTAAATCGAACACGACACGGAAGAACGTGCAGGACGCGATTGTGAAGGTGCAGCAGCGGTTGAAGCTTTTCAAGGCACCACCGGAAAATGGGCTTGTGATTTTTTGTGGTGCCATACCGCAGAATGGGGCGGGCAGTGAGAGGATGGAGACTTATGTTATTGAGCCGCCTGAACCGATTAAGGTTTACTTGTATCGTTGTGATTCGCGGTTTCACACTGAGCATTTGCAGGAGCAGTTGAGGGAGAAGGAGACGTATGGCATATTGCTTATTGACGCTTCTGAGGCTACGATTGCTACGCTTCAGGGCAAAAGGCTAGAAATAGTTCGAGAAATGACTTCGGGTGTGGCGGGTAAAACGCGTGCAGGTGGTCAGTCAGCTCGCAGATACGAGCGGTTGAGGGACATGCAGCTTAACGAGTATTTCACTCGTGTGGGGGGGCACGCCAACGACATTTTCTTGCCCATTGACACGTTGAAAGGCATAATACTTGCTGGACCAGGACCCACAAAATACGATTTTGAGAAGGGCGACTACCTGAATTACATGTTGAAGAACAAGATAATTGACACGATTGACACTGCGTACGTGGAGGAGCAGGGCGTGAAGGAAGTGGTGGAGAGAGCACCTGAGATTATGCGGAAAGTCAGGTACATCGAAGAAAAGAATATCATGCAGCAGTTCCTGTACGAGATTGGGCATGACACTGGGCTGATTACTTACGGTGAGGCTGAGGTGCGAAGAGCGCTGGAAGCTGGTGCCGTTCGGACGCTTTTGATTTCGGAAAAAGTGGATTTTCTACGCGTGACGGTTCAGTGCAGCGCGTGCGGCTACGAGGAAAAGCATACTGTCAAAAGCCAGAAGTTGACGGAGTTTGAGCAGGGCTTGTCAGGAAAGCCATGCCCGAAATGCCAAGCGCCGTCTTTGGCGGTGGTGGATAAGCAGGACATAATCGACGACTTAGCGCAACTGGCGGAACAGGCGAACAGTGATGTGGAGATAATTTCTACTGAGACAGAAGAAGGACAGATGCTTAAGAACGCGTTTGGCGGAATCGCCGCGATACTGCGGTTCAAAATGCAAGGTTAGCTAAAGCCTATTTTTCTATTGGAAAAGTAAATTGATAATTTTTAGCTACGACAGGTTACCAGATGTTATTTTTTATTGTTGTGTGTGCTTTTTTGTTGCCGCTTGTAAGCCGTGTTGAGAACTTTTTTTTCAAATAATTTTGTGTTTCACATAACATAATGTTGTCTAAGGATTTGCTGTGCGTAGAAGTCGTTCTACTTCACTTTTTGCCATGCCTTTCAGTAGCAGGTGTTTTTGTCTTGAAGTGGCGCCTGAAACCAGTTCGACATTTGTGTGGAAGAATTTTGAGAGGGCTTTCAATAGTTCCTTGTTGACTTTGCCTTTGAAGGGTTCTTCGGTGCATCGAACAACCACTTCATCTCCTTCGAGGAGCACTTCGAACTTTGGGGATTTGGGTTTCACGAAAACCTCAATGACTGTGCCGTCTTTCGTCTCTTTTACGTTCATGCGGTTGCGCACTCGGTTTCAGCTTCAGTCGTTTTTTCCTGTAGTGCCCAGCTGAACTTGTTTCGCAGGGTTTTGGGATAGAACTTTTCTAGGTCGAAATCCACTTTCTTAGCCCACTTCACGTAAGCTGTAGGGTCGATGTACGACTTGAGTGATGTGCCCAGATTGTACTCTTTAGTGCGTTTCGTCAGTTCTATGTCCAGCTTTTTCTTTTCGATTCTGGTTTCGAGAGACGCGGTTTTTTTGCCTTCAGCCTTTTTCTCTTCCAGCTTGGCTTCAAGCTCTTTGAGTTGGTCTTCTTTTTTGGCTAATCGTTCCTCGAATTTTGGCGAAACCTTGCGTTTGTGGTTAGCTACTTCAGCCACTTTCAAGTTAGCCATTTTCGCCTGAAACTTTTTCAGGTGAACTGGGTCTTCTTTTGTCCCGTTGCTTTTAGCTAACTCTTCTTTCACGGTTTTTGTGCATCTCCAAGTGCGGAAAACTTTGGCGGTTAATCCGGGCATTTTTTGGGAGAGGAATCTGGAGACTTTTTTGGAGTCAACGCCTTCGAAGAGGTATTCTTTGCTGTTTTCTGCGTAGTGCCTGATGTTTCTGATGACTGCTAGTGGGGCTTTAACGCTTTTTTCCCATCTGACGCAGTCTTTGCCTAAAAAGTCGAAGTGCAAGGTGTCGGCTTCGATTTTGATGTGTTCGGGTCTCAGCGTGATTGCGCCTACGGTGTCGGCTTCGTCGGGGTCTTTTTCGTCGCCAACCCTCATGTTAGGCTTGAGGATAAGCCAGCACACCGTAGCGACTTTTCTTTTCGTTTCGTCCTTGGCGTCAAGATTCTTAATGATGTGTTTTTCAATCGTCTTGATTTGCCTGCCAAGTTTCTCTGCTTTTTTGAATTTTTCTTTTTCGCGGTTTTGCTTGATAAACGCCGTGTCGCTGAACCAGACGTACTTGATTTTTCCCGTAAGCTTGTCAGTCCATTTTGCCACGTACATCTTGTCGGGTTCCCAAATGACGTCTTTCCAGTTTCCAGGTGGTCGTGGGCTGTCTGGGGAAAGGTTGAGAATTATGTCTTCCTCGCATGGACCTTCTTTCCATTTGCCGCGTCTAGGATGGTCACCACGCCCAGCGAAGAGGCAGGATGGCTCTGCGGTCCAGTTAGCTATATCCAGTTTTTTCCCGTTAACCGTGGCATAACCGTACTTTTCTTTACGCTCCAAGCGGATGGCTTTGCGTTCTGCAGCCAGCTTCTTCTTCTCGTCTTTGCTCATGTTCTCCTTCTTCTGCTTTTCCGCCGCCAAGTACGTTTCAACCTCGGAAAAATCGATTGGGAGGTCTTGCTGGGCTTTGTTCTCCACCTTTTTCAGCGCATCCAGTGACGGGTTCTCCTGTTTTAGCTGCTCCAAGAATTCTTGCATGAAGGTCCTTTCGAAAACTTCGTCTGGAGGCGAAAGGATCGATTGCTTTTTCCGTATCCACGCGATAGCCATCTGCTCGCTTTTCGGAGTCAGCTTTACGCTGTGCCCTTGAATTTGGATGCTGAAACCCTTGTAATCGTAAGATGGAACGTATATGCCGTTGTGCTTCAGGCTTTTCATCACTTGTTTCATTTGCCAATCCTCTCAGAACGCGGTGGTTTCCATTTCCATAGTTTTTTTACTTTTTCGTGTTTATACGTTGGACTTCACTTTTCAGTCTTTCTGTCATTTAAAAACTTTGACAATTAATTTCAGTTATTAGTTTATAAACAAGGCGTGGATTTTCTGGAAGACCTTGTCTGCTGCAGCTTCTTGTAGAGTTGCTCCACGATTTTACGTTCAACGTAACCTTTGTGAGGGCGGAAACCACCTGAAAAGCCGCCAGGAATGTGCAGTAGCTCGTGGATTAGGGTTTTCTCTTTTTCTTCCTCGGGCATTTTGTCGTAAATCTCCGAGATGACTTCGATTGTGTAGGAGGGCGGAATGTTCAGCACGCCTTGCCAGATTTTGCCTAAGCCGTGGATGCGGGCGATTGTACGTTTGGCTTTAGAGCCCTTGCTTCGCACGCAGAAAACGAACTGGGGCACAACATGGAAAAGGTCCAGGTCGGAAGCGATTTCATCCACTTGCTTCTTGATGTCTGGCGCAGAATAGTATTTTATAGGCATAATAGGAGAATGGGTTTTGAAGTTAAAAAGGTTAAAGCCACGATGTGACTGTTGCGCTCGGAAAAGTCTATAGCCCCCTAGTTTATAGTACAATTAGGCTGAAGAACGCCGCGGGACAGCCCTCTATAGTTTCTGCAATGAACCGTTATTAGGCTCCGAATAGGCGGCAAATATGCGGTGTCTACCTTCTTCTCCATTACCTGTGTACGTGAGATGCTGCTGTTACTGCTGCAGAATTTTTTTTAGTTCCATCCAGAAAGTCGCTGCGAAAGAGACGCCAATCACCAAAGCCCAATCAGGCAGGCTGAGGTACGTGATTTTCAAGGCATCGTGCACGACTGGAAGGCTGGTTCCCACAATCAACGTTGCTGTTGCAAGCACTGCCCATATGACCATGACTTTGTTGGAGAAGAACCCCAGTTTTACAAGTGGCTCCTTCTCAGACCTGAAGTTAAGCGCCAGCAGAATGTGCCCCAGCATCCATGTGGCGAAAGCTAATGTCTGCGCTTGTGTAAGGTTCTGGGTTAGGAGCCAGACCAAAAGAAAATTTGCCGTTACCGCGGCGAACAGGCTCAGAGCACCCATGGATATGCCATTTAGCATGCTTCGATTCATGAACTTCTCTTTCGGGTCAACAGGCGGCTTGGTCATGGTGCCGCTTTCCTCGGGTTCCGCGACGAAAGTGGCTGAAGCCGCTAAGTCCATGAAGAGTTCCAGCACTATTATTTGGATGGGCGCGAAGGGAAGGGGCACGCCGAGGGCGATGGGGAGGAGAAAGCTGGCTACCAGCGCAACCTTGCACGCCAAGTAGTAGCGGACGCCTTTTCGCAAGTTGCCGAAAATCTTGCGTCCCTCCCTGACCGCGATTTCTATGGTGGCAAAGTTGTCGTCGGTCAGCACCATATCCGCGGTTTCTTTGGCAATGTCGGTTCCGCGAACGCCCATGGCAACGCCTATATGTGCCTCTTTGAGGGCTGGAGCATCGTTTATTCCGTCACCGGTTACGGCAACCATTTCTCCGCTTTCCCTGAAAAGCCGAACTAACCGAAGCTTATCCTCGGGCGTAACTCGGGCAAAAACAAAGGTTTTTTTTAGAGCCCGCTTCAATTCTTCGTCTTTCATTTTTGAAATTTCGTTTCCCGTGAGGACGCGGTTGCTGTTGATTCCTATTTGAGCAGCGATGGCTCGTGCGGTTTCTGGATGGTCACCTGTGATCATGACTACTTTTATTCCCGCTTCTTGGCACTTGCGGATGGCGCCTGTAACTTCCTTTCTCGGTGGGTCTATGAAGCCCACTATGCCCACGAAAACCAAGTTTTGCTCCAGATCGGTTTTCTCCAGTTTCGACGTGGCTGGCAACCTGCGATAGCCGAAAGCCAAAAGCCGCTCGCCAGACTGAGCCATATTAATTATGGTATCCGACACTTCTTGTCTCAAAGCGTCCGTAATTGCCTCTTCTTTGCCTTTCAGCAGTATTTTTGTTGATTTAGCCAAGACGTTCTCTGGGGCGCCGCTTGACATGACAACCAGCGAACTGCCGTATTGATACACGTACGAGGCGAGTTTCCGTTTGTTATCGAAGCTTAACTCGTCTTTCAGAACCCAATCTTCCCTCAGCTTTTGAACGGCAATTTCGCCTTGCCTTGTCTGTTCCAGAATCGCCTGAGCCATCGGATTCGTCAAAACCGTGTCGCCAGTCAAGTCTCTTATCGCGTCGCTTGCCAGCAAGGCGGTTTTCAAAGCTTCACGCTCGTTTTCCTTGAAGCTTTGGGTTTCCACGGTTTTACCGTCAAAAAAGAGGTGTTCGATTCTCATCTTGTTCTCGGTTATTGTTCCAGTCTTGTCCGTGGCGATTACAGTGACGCTTCCAAGAGTCTCCGCCGCCCGCAAGCGTTTCACCAAAGCGTTTTTTCTGGACAGCGAGTAGGCGCCAACGCCGAGAACCATAGTAATTATTATCGGCAACTCCTCAGGAATCACGGCGAAAGCCAACGCAAGACCTGTCAAAATCATATCCTCCAGCGGCAAGCCACGCAGAAAACCGAGAACCGGAACAAGCACACAGAAGAAAAGCGCTATCCACACCAGACTCTTCGAAAGCTGCTTCATGGACAGCTGCATCGGCGTCTTCGGCTCCTTTGCCGCTTTGGCTAAGCCCGCCACTCTACCAACCTCGGTGTTGACGCCTGTCGCCGTGATTAGGGCTTTCGCCTGTCCTCTGTTGACAACTGTTCCAGCGAAAACCATGTTCACCTGCTCCATAATCCTGGTTTCGCTGGGCAACACCGCGGCGGCATCTTTGGCTACTGGAAACGATTCACCCGCCAGCGAAGCCTCATCAACCTCAAGACCAAAAGAGCTCAGAAGCCTGGCGTCTGCGGGCACGCGCTGCCCAGTTTTCAGCAGGATAACATCACCCGGCACCAAGTAAGCGGTCTGCACTTCGCGGGGCTGTCCGTTCCTCAGCACCAACGCGGTGGGCGGCGCCAATTTCTTCAACGATACTATCGAACGCTTGGCGCGATACTCGTTCCAAACCTCCACGAGAACGAGGATTATGATTATGACAATTATGGTTAAGGCGTCGGTAATGCTGCCCAAAACGCTGTAGAGCACTCCCACGGCGATAAGCAGAAGAATCATAGGCTCGGTAATCTCTTCCCTCAGTATCGCCAAGAAACGAATCTGCGTTTCTTCCACAAGCCTGTTCCTTCCGTAAGAAGCCAGCCGCTGCGCTGCTTCTTGGTCCGTTAGACCTGTTTCAGGATTCACACCTGAAGATTGAATCAGTTCCTGCAGTTCTCGGGAATGCCACTGGCTCATAGAAGGCTACCCGTAACTTTCTAGTAGAAGCTTGGTTTTTTAGAGTTTTGATTTAGAGTATTGTAAAATTATTCTGCATTACCAATTTCGGGTTGATTATGCAAAACTTTATAACAGCGCCCAGCATTCAGCATTCGTAAAAAGGTAGAAAAACATGAAATTCGGCACATACGTATTTGAGCCAAAAAAGGCTGAAGGCTTTGACTTTCATCTGTTTCGTGTTAAACCCGAGGTCGGCAGGCGGTTACCGCCAGTGTCAGACATGTACAGCAACGTTGCAATTTTCGGAGACAACGTTACCGCTCGCAATCATCCAGACTGGATTTCACAATCAGCTCTCGGTCCAGCGTGGAGAACAAATGACAACTTTAACGTGCGCTGGGACGTCCTCTGTCACACGCAACCCGAACACAGAGCAGAACAACTAGACTACATAGAAGACGTCGCAAGGCATAGCCCGGGAGTTTGGCTTAACAGCATCCACTTCGCAGATCACGGTCACTGTACGTGCCCACGCTGCAAAGAACTCTGGAAGAAAAGCGGCTTAAGTTGGCTTGAATGGCGCAGAAAAGAAGTCACAGACTACATGAAAGAAGTAAGCGAACGAGTACGCGACCGTGCAAAGAAAAAATTCGTCATTGGCGTCCTCCCAGACCCAGTCAGCAGCCTCGAGCGCTTCGGCATCGACTTCGACGACCTAGCCCCACTAACCGACGAATTCCTTGTCGTCATGTTCAGCAAGAACTACGCCACCCCATGGTACTGGGAAATGCTTACGCGCGGATTCAAAAAACTCTTCAAAGACGTACCACTCAACATAGCGCTGTACGTTTTCGGTCCTGGAGACAACCCAGCGGAAGTACCCGCTCCAAGCGAACTAGTAACGCTTTCAGTTCGCGCTGGAAGAGCAGGCGCTGACGGCATTCTGTATCTTACGGACAAAGCTAGCCAAATCTGGGATTTCCAGAAAGCAGTAGTTGACAGAGTCGAACTCAGGCAGAAACTGAAGACCTACGGATGCCAAGAAGTCCTAGACTTCTTCCAAAGCTGGGAAAAAGTCGTAGAGTAAGCCTTTCGAAACAAAAACCTGAAACAATAGGCGAGAGTGGGTGAAACAAACCACCACGCTGCATTTTTATTTTATTCAAAATAGCGTTAGGTACCACTTACCGTTTTAAGTGTTTAAACGCATATAGGATCTTATTTTGCAGAACAAAGGAAAAATAACATATAACCCTTGCACTATTTAGGGGAGCAATAAAGAGGTAGAATTTGCGTTGGATGAAGTCTTAGAGATGCTGGACAAAACCGCAAAGCGAATCCAAAAATCCCTTGACGAAGGCAAGGAAGCAGGGTCAAAACAAATAGCTGCATACGAGCAAACACTTCAATCAAAAGAGGCTTCCAAAGAGGAGAAGACCAAAGCGTTCATGGGAAAAACCCTTGAGCTAGACAGGTTGGAAAGGCTGTCGTCCCAGCTGAGTTTGCTTTATACGCTTCAGATATTTGCTTTCAAAGTCAAAGTGCTGGAAATATCGGTTAACAACATCAACGAACAGCTTGTGAAGTCGGGTATCCTGCAGAAAAGCACGGAGCTGGAGGATATAAAGAAGAACATCGATTCTTTGAAGGTTCTTGTGGAAGCGCAGTACAAGTCGATGAGGGAAATTAGGGAAAACCAAAGCAACAACCTGACCTACATCCACTAAACCCAGTTTCAATACACGTTTTTTCTTCTGTTTCTTCGGTATTTGCTCTGAATGCTGTCCCAGCCGCGTAGAGGGGACTTTCGCGTAGAAGACATGGCGGTTTTCTTTTTTTTAAACAAATGAAAGACATGTTGCTAAATTGTTGTTTATACATATACACATAAGGTATTTTCTTTGACGTTTGCTTAAAAATTAGGATTGATTATGAACAAATCACAAGCACCTTTATATTCAGAGCCTGACACGAAACTATCAAAAAAGGAGCTGAAATTAACGTGTACAGCAGCATAGCACTGGATTGCCAAACCAAGGCGAAGCATCTCTTCTGTGAAGACTGCTTTGCGCGTAAAGACTGCAAAGTGGCACGTTAATCATAAAAACTGGAGGTGAAAAAGAAATGGAAAAGAAAATTAAAACGAAGCTGCTCCTCGAGTACAAGGTGGATTTAGCTAAAATTGAGGGAAGCGGAGATTTCCCCTGCCCAAAATGCGGAGTCAACATGTCTCCAGAAGACCAAACAGAAGACACATACTCGATCAAAGAGATAAAGACCAGACGTGACATCCTAGAAGAGCTAGTGATACAGTGTTACAGATGCAAAAGCTTGATTCGCCTCACTGGCTTCAAACTGCTCGACTCGCTGGAGGACGATGTTTAACGCTGCTACTCAATCAAAAGGACTCTCGCAACTTCCCAATTTTAACCTAAAAAAACACACGCTTAAACGGCCATCCTGAACCTTGAAGCCTACTTCCCCTTAACGCCGTAACTCTCTTGATACAAATATTCAATTAGGGCAAGAACCACCTTTCGCATACAATCATCTTCAACCACGATAACCGTATCGTTATCCCTTATCTCTTCAAACACGACCTCAAGAGCATCTAAATAACCGCACCCTTCATGCTTTCCAGTCCCATCGAGATAAGGCGAGATGAGACTTAGAACGGCCTCTTTATCCCACTCATCAAACAACCTCTTAGTCGTAAGATTCTGCTCAACCTGATTCCGCAACTCAATCCACGTGTAAGCCTCACCTAACTCGGTATTAACCAAGGCTGTTCGAAACTCAATGTGCGGCACCATTATCAACCAAACTCTCTCTAACCATTAAAGCCACAGGTATTATTTGTATCTCTCACCAGAAGACAACAATCTTAAGTTACAAGCAAAAATAAGGGTAAGCAACGGTGAGGTGAATGCAGCTCAGCGGAGAAAGAACAATAGCCATTGGAACAATATCCCTTGCCCTAGGCATTCTAATCAGCAGGTTCTTACATTTTGAATACGCCGGTTTCTCAGTCACCGACTTCACAGAAGGAGTCCTTATTGGGCTATCCTTAGTAATGAACGTTACCTATTTGATAAGAAAAAGAAAGAAGTGACTTATCAGACGCTTTTAGCACTAATTTTTTCTTAGCTTTTTCGAGTAAAAAGTAGATTAGGAAAAATAGATCAAACCACGGGGGAGATGTGTTGGCCGCTCTTCTTCTTTTTTATCACATTAAATTATGTGAGTTAGCCAGAGTAGAAATGTGTTGTTTCAATTGATTCAGAGAAAAAGTTACATCCATAGTTTCCGCTATTAAAGTAATGTTGGATCTACGCGCTCGCCCACCGCAAACCTCAATCGGTCTAGTATTCGGTCATACGTAGTTATCTCAATGCCTCCATGGTGTGAATTGAAAAATGATGCAACGTACTCCCTATTTTTGGTTGTGAGAAAGCTACGTCGACCTATCAAAATCTTGAAAGTAAAAAAAGCAGAACGCAAATTAATAGCAAGCTGATCCTCTCTGTATTTTGTTAATTTACTAGGGAAGCTTAGACAAAACTCATCAATATGAGTTTTTAGCCAATATTGCCATTCGGTAACCTGTCGGATAGCTTGGTTTAGTTTAGCTGAACAAACACCTGATTTTGTGAATTGTTTGGCTATTGGAGACTCAAGTTCAACAAAAATGCAATGATATGGAATACTGAAAGATCGCACCCCCAGAATCACAAAGTCCGTTACAAACTCAGTTCCCAGAGGAAACTTGCTAACGAGATCCAGAGGTTTTGAGCCACCATTAAAAACTTCCAAGGTAATTTCAGGGTTGTCGCCAAGGAATCTATGAATATCTTCTTCCCTTTTGCTTTTTGAAAGAGCTTCGGAATATTTTGCTGCCAGCTGAGAGAACTTTGTATTTCGTTCTTTTCACTTCTCTCGAAGTTTCCAATGTCCCAACCTTCAATCATTTTTGACCCCACACTTGTCATACATAAATTCGCTTTTTGAAGATACGCAGTATTTGGGTTCAGCTTTCTTCGAAAGTAGTGTGAATCAGTGTAATTGATGTTGTAGTAGACCGGGGGGGACTTGAACCCCACCCAAAGTGGAGATGTCACCCGCACAACCCTCTTTCCTTGTCTGTGTATATAGGATGCATCCTTTGTGTGTGGAGATATCTCCCTCAAAACTCCCTTTTTTCCAATGAAATAAGTTAGTTATTTTTTAGGTGTCCACAAAGAAATCGATAAAAGCAACAGCCTTTGTGCCATCATGTAACACTGCAGTAAAATCAACTCTATGCCTCCCCTCAGTCACATTATAAAAATTAATGAGGAAAGATTTCTTTAAACCAATAGTGTAGTTAGAATTGGCAACGGGAATTTCAAACTTATCAACTACTAAATCACTGAAAAAATATGCATATTGAATAACCCAATATTCTGACATTACATTAATTCTTAAGCTTACATTTTCATCTCTGAATAGTAACCCATCAGAATTAACTGGTTCAACTTCAATACCATAACCATTAACCAGGTCAACATAACCATTAACCAGGTCAATTACTCCATCCCAGGGTTTAACAATTACCTCTGCTATTGCTTTTTTTGGTTCTGGACTCACTGTGGGTGCTGGAGATATATTGTTTATGTGATTTTCATCTTTTCTTTCAAAATTAGATGAACCAAACAATACAACCAATGCTGAAAAGACCAATGAAGCAAAAACAATGATTACAAACATTAAAGTTTGTTTTCTCATATCCGATACACTATTAATTATGTCTAAAGGGAACTCTTAACTCTCCCCAGAGAACAGTTTGTTCTTTCAAAAGAACGCCTATTTTTCCATTAGAATAAAAGGCTCTGATTTTGGCAAAATGTAATACAAATGATACTCTGATGGGAATTGCATCCCATACAAGTGGAGACATCTCCCTCAAAACCCCACATTTTTTTATTAAGATTTAATCTTTTTCTCTCTCTCACGTTCATGTATACATATATTCTCATATACGTACGTGTGCGTGTGTATTCTGTCCCTCTGTCGTGCATAAGCTGAATATGATAAAATACATCCGAAATTGGTTTCCAAAGTAGCCCGCAACACCTTTATTAATGAAGTTACTTTTTCCTGAAGGAGGCTCGAGTCATGGATTTCTTTGACCTTATGAGTATCTCACACCGCTATATGGAGATACTAAACCCTTCAACGTCTGAAAAAATCATCAAACTTGGCAAACTACTTAAATTGAAAGAAGGAAACCGGGTCATCGACTTCGGTTGTGGTTGTGCTGAGCCCCTCATTATCTGGGCTGAAGAATTCGGGATCACTGGTATTGGCATCGATATATCCGAGGATTTCTGTGACAGGGCTAAGAAAAAGCTGGCTGTGAGAGGGTTATCGGACAGAATCGAAATCGTTTGCTCCAACGGAGCTGACTACGTATTTGAAGAGAGAGCTTTCGATGCCGCAACATGTATCGGGGCAACGTTTATTTGGGGTGGCTACAAGGAGACAATCCAGGCAATGAAGCGGGCTATTCATCAGAATGGACGCCTTGGTATAGGTGAAACCCACTGGCTTAACGATCAGGTACATCCGGAATATGCCCAAAAACAGACAAGTACCCACACAGAACCGGAACTAACTCAAATTACCCGGGACGAAGGCTTTGAACTCGAATACATCATCCGTGCCAGCCATGACGACTGGGAGAGGTACTCTTCGGATAGTTGGTATGGACTAATACGCTGGCTTGAAGAAAATCCCACGCACCCTGACCATGAACAGGTATTCAAGCATTTTCGTACTTCCCAAGATGATTATTTACAGTTCCAGCACCAATATATGGGTTGGGCAATGTACTGCCTCACTTCCATGAAATCTCATTCGGTGCGATAGGCAGGATTGCCTGTCTGCAGTAAGATACTTAAGGATTCTTTTTCAGTAGAATTGTTATAGTGCAAGAGAATAAGACATGCCCACGTCCATTCAGTGGTGGTTTTTACTTTAAAGAAAAAGATTAAGATTTAATCCCAAATCCAAGTTGCAATAAAAAGAATATAACTCAAAGATTCGACTATGTTAAATTGCAGGAAGATTAAAACTATTGAGTTATCGTAAAACCAGAAAAAAAGACTGGATTAAAACACTCATTTACATCACACTATATTTAACAGTTATCGGATTTACCGCCATCTACCTGCTTCTCTCGTACTGGTATATTTGGATAACATTAACAGCAGTTGGCTTGGTGATCCTCATCTCTTGGCATGCCAAAGCTACTGCTTATCATTGCCCAATATGCAACCAAGAATTCGAAATATCCACATTAAAAGATTTCTTTAGCCCTCACGGAGTAAACAGGAGCGGAGCTTGGAAGTATTTGAAATGCCCAAATTGCTCCAACCGATCAAGAATGGAGATATTCGTGAAAAGAAAAGATAAAAAAACAATCCAAAAAAGAAAACAAAACCAATACTAATAACACCTAGATTGGAATTGCATCCCATGCAAGTGGAGATATCTCCCTCAAAACCCTCACTTTTTTCTTGGAAAATTATCTTATCCTTATATTGGAAAAGATTATCCACTTAAAATAAGATATATTGAATTATGTCTATCAGTATCCCTTTTGGTGAAGTAGAAGACGGTATACAAAAAGCTCTTAAAAACGCTGAGAGATTTTTAGAAGATGCACTTTTCCTGTTTAATAATAAGAGATACCAATCATCCATTCTTCTCTCCATGTTGTCTTATGAAGAGTCGGGAAAAGTAATGATGTTATTGGACTATAAAGAGAAGAAGAAAGAAATAACCAAGACACAATGGGCTAAGAAATTCTGTAGCCACACAATTAAGAATTTGACATCTTTAAGGGCGATTTGGCAAAAAGCAGGCGTGTCTTTACGATTCCCTGATCAGGATCTCCATATGTCAAAGTTTAAGCAGGATTGGAAAAATGTTTTCACTTATGTTGATTATGATTTTAAGAATCTTAAATGGACAAGTCCAACTTCTCCTGAAACTTTCTTTTATCATTATACAAAAAATTCAGTGAGATCTTTCTGCATGAGTGCCATGTCTCAGGCAGGAAAAACTCTGGAGTTATCCATTAAGAAAGTAGAATGTCAATAATCGCCAGACTATTCTTCTTTCATTCTTTTCTCCATCCATGAATGGGCTTTCTCCTGTTCCTTGTTGGATGCACCCAGGGTTTTTATTTTGAAAGGTTCAATAATGCCAACGAATGGCTCATTCGTTTCCCAAAGTTATCCAGCACAAAAAAGTGATGAACCTTTCCCACAGGAATTGTCCAAACTCCATAATAATGTTATCTTTCTTTTCTGATCTGCTCAAATTTCAGGGGGGGTTATTATGATATAATATACATAAAGCCACACGCACAAAAGTCAACAGTCGCAAAAGCTATATATCCAGCTCAGAGAGAGACTATTTTGGTTAATGGAGGCTCCTGATGTCTGAGATTCATGTAAACAGGAGGAAACAGCTTTCAAAGGTTCTGTCAATCAGAATGACAGATCAGGAGTTCAGGCATCTCCAGGAAACATTGAGGAATTATGGCATCCACAGGGATTCTCTTTCAAGGGCTGTGAGGGTTCTGTTAGCCAGTGAGCTGTACAGATCCAGGAGATATGCCAGGCAGGCCAGGAACAGGCATCAGCATAATCAGTGCAGGGATGCTTTTCTGGATCTGGGTATTGAGTCCTGAAAGAATCTATTTTCTATGAGATTTGGATTTCTCTCTGAAGTATCTATCACCCTCTTCCCACATTGCTCTGAGTTCAGGCTCTCTTTTCTGTTGAAATTCTTCAACCATTTGTTTCCATGCTCTCCTTTTCATCTCCTCATAAGAACATCCAGGTGTATAGAGCCCAGCCCCTTTTACAACGCTCTTCATTTTTCCTGTTCCATGTATTTCTGCTTCTGCCTCTTCTGTCAAAGAATATTTGACATTTCTGTGTCCATAATTGTGTTTCTGCAATGTTCTATACTTGCAGAGCCTGCCTATGCTTCTGGAAACATAAACACCAAAACTTTTAGATTTCCTCATCTCTTCTGAAATCTCTTCATTGATCAACAATTCATTTCTGATTTGTTCCCATTTTAACTCTTGGTTTCCCAATTTTCTATAGAGCTCTTTGATGTGCCAATCCAAATCTTTTGATTTTTTCATGCTAACTACCTGTAGTTGTGAGAGTGTAGTTACTACACATTTAGATGTAATTATTACAGTTTGACGCTGAATATAGAGTTTGTTAGACAAAAGTGAGTGAATAGAAATGAGTAAAAATGATGAAAGAATCGCAGTTAGATTGCCCTCAGAGCAAAGAGAAATGATTGAACAACTGATCCATAAGGGGCAGTTCAAAAACCTGAGCCATGCCATCAGAACAGCACTGAAAGAATTCCTTTCCACAATTTTTCAGGGGAGTGATTGTTGTGCCTCAGAGTGAAAGATCTGAAAATGTGAAAAAACTCTTAAATTGGCTCAAAACTCAAGAAAACGGAGCAACAACCCAGGCAATCCTACATTATGTAAAATGGGAAATAACAGAGGGCGGAGCGACTGATAACACAATAAAGAAATACATTGAGGATCTCCACAGAGCAGTTCACATTGAGTATACGCACCCATTCTGGAAAATCACTCCTGCTGGAAAAAAATGGCTGGAAAGACAAATCATATGATTGGAAGAGCAAAATCCCTCTGGATAAACAGAATATTGTTTGAAAATTGGTTACAGAACTCACCCTGTCTTTATCCATATACACACACATAGATTCTTCTTGAGCTGTTTTTGATGCCCAGATGCCCTCAATGTGGTTCAGAGCAGAATTTGAGGGATGGTTTCAGATATCTTCCAGATGGCACCTCAAAGCAGAGATATCTGTGCAAAAAATGCTTTCATAGATTCTCTGAGAAACAAAGCTCAAATAGCTTGTTTGACATTGGAAAAAACAGCGTGGAGCCATTTCCAGTGGAAAACTGGAATGAAAACATGCTCCTCCCTGAGGTTGGCAAAATGAAGAAAATAGAGCTACTCAGAGAGGGAGATCTCCAATTTGCTGATACAAGAGCAGAGCTGATACAGTTTGCCATACATCTGAAAAAACAGGGATTAAAAGAAAACACCGCATTTGGGCAATCAAAAATACTCAGAATACTCTGGCAGAGGGGCTCAGATCTTCATAATCCTGAATCGGTGAAAGAAAATATCGCAAATCAGGAAAGTTGGTGTCCTGGAAGAAAAGAGAATGCTGTCAATGCATACACAAATTTTCTTCTGATGTACAACAAGAACTGGGATCCACCAACATACAGAAGAATAAAGAAAATACCTTTCATCCCTCAGGAAAAGGAAATTGATGACCTCATAGCTGGCTGTGGGAGAAAAACTGCAACTTTCCTGCAACTACTGAAAGAAACTGCAATCAGAGCTGGAGAGGCATGGCAACTGGAATGGAAAGACATTGACATTGAAAACAGAATAATCAGAGTGAAACCAGAAAAAGGCAGTAATCCCAGGGCTCCCAGAGTTTCAGAAAAACTGCTGGCAATGCTGATTGGCTTAAAGAAAGAGAGCAAGATGGTGTTTGGAAGTTATGCACTCAGAGGCTTTGCTTCAAGCTTTCATAGACAAAGAAAAAGAATCGCATTGAAACTGCAGAACCAAAGAATAGCCCAAATAACTTTCCACACATTCAGGCATTGGAAAGCCACTATGGAATATAACAGAACAAAAGACATCCTTTATGTGATGAAACTGCTTGGGCATAAAAACATCAAAAACACTCTGGTCTATACACAGCTACTTCCATTCAAAGAAGATGAACAGTTCATCTCCAAAGTAGCAACAAATACCAAAGAAGCATGCCAACTGGTTGAAGATGGGTTCACCTATGTTACTGGAGAATACGACGACGGCGGAAAGATTTTCAAAAAACCAAAATAGTATGTGGATGTATGCCGTGGAGCTGGGGATGGGAATTGAACCCACATATAGCAGCTCTGCAGGCTGCCGCCTGAACCGTTCGGCCACCCCAGCAAGGTGACTCTAGGTGGAGACTGGAATAAAAATATTGTTGGCTGAAACACCTATTCAAAGACATGGATGGTGCTTATGTGCCTTTGTAGTGGCTATTCCCTCTATAGTTTTGTGCATTGATTGACTGTTAGGCGGCAAATAGGCTCGTGCTCGGTTCTTCACCATGCTATTGGAGTCAGAAACAGCCAATAGCGACCTCCCCCCTACAGTTTCTGCATGCTATTTCTATTACGATACAAATATGCTGGGTTGGCTTTGATGTGCTTGACAGCTGCTCTCTCCCTTGTTTAATAGCGGAAACGTAGAGTCGCACTGTTTTTCTTTTTGGCTGTTTTATTTTTTTTGGTTTTTGTGGTAGTTTGTTTCTGATTTTGAACGGTTTTTCAGTGGAGATGTTTTTTTTGGGGGAAAATTGAATGGACGGTTTCTTTCGTGTTTGGTTTTTAGGAAATTGTTTAGTTTTGAATAGTTTTGGTTTTCAAATGGATAGTTTTAAATACTTGTTTGTGATAAATGCACAGAAAAAGAGAAACATTCAAAACACCTGTCAAAAGAGGAATTTGAAAATGGCTTCAGGAGACTTATCATGGTTAATGACCTCAACCGCACTAGTGATGTTAATGACCCCCGCACTAGGCTTCTTCTACGGAGGTCTAGTGCGAAAGAAAAACCTCGTATCCACAATAGTCCAATGCCTAATCATATTCGCCGTTGTAAGCATAATATGGGCCATCCTAGGCTACAGCCTCGTATTCGGAAACAGCGTAAACGGAGTAATAGGCGACCTATCGCTGGTCGGCTTGAACAGCATAGGCATACACAGCGTTAACCAAGCCCTCGCACCTGCCATCCCTGAACTGCTGTTCTTCGCGTTCCAACTGAAATTCGCAGCCATCACCCCCGCATTAATCATAGGCGCCTGCGCAGAAAGAATCAAGTTCCGTTCACTCCTAATTTTCATCGTTCTCTGGTCAACGCTCATCTACGCGCCAATAGCCCACTGGGTATGGAACCCCGACGGATGGCTACGTGCCCTAGGAGCAATCGATTTCGCAGGAGGCATAGTCGTTCACATCTCAGCAGGCTTATCCGCCCTAGCAGCAGCACTTATAGTTGGCAGAAGAAAAGGATGCGGCATCCCATGGAAAGAGCACATGCAAGCCGCCAAGAAAGAACACACCACTGAATTCAAGCCCACCAACATCCCCTACGTGATACTGGGCGCAGGTCTGCTATGGTTCGGATGGTTCGGCTTCAACGGAGGAAGCGCCCTCGCAGCAAACGACCTCGCAGTCTCAGCTCTCGTAACCACAAACTTAGCCGCCGCTGCCGCCGCAGTAAGCTGGATGCTCCTAGACTGGGCGATTAAGGGCAAACCGTCAGCGGTCGGCATATCAGTCGGCGCAGTCGTGGGGCTGGTCGCCATAACCCCCGCAGCAGGCTACGTCACCGTAACCTCAGCCTTAATCATAGGATTAGCCGCAGGAATAATCTCAAACTTGGTTGCCAACTGGCGGGCAGGCAGGTCCAAAATAGACGATACGCTTGATGTCTTCGCATGCCACGGCGTCGGCGGAATATGGGGCTCAATCGCAACTGGCTTATTCGCTACAGCGGCTGTTAACGGCGTAAACGGTCTATTGTTCGGAAACGCTGGTCAACTGGTCGCTCAGTTGTTGGCAGTTGCGGTAGTAGCGCCCTTCGCCTTCTTCGGCTCATACGCACTGCTGAAGATAGTTAACGTGTTCTCGCCTCTCAGAGTGACCCCTCAAGCAGAAGACGCAGGCCTAGACCTCAGCGAACACGGAGAAGAAGCCTACCAGCTAGACTGAGCACGCAAAACGGGAGCAACACCTACACCATTTCTTCCTTTTTCCACACACAAGTTTTGCCCACAATGAAGCATCATGAAAAAAGCATTAATGTATGTTTAGTTTCTTGAGAATCTCCCTGTACGCTTTCAGGGCTGTTTTTTCGTTCTGGACGTTTTTTATGAGCATACGCCCCCCGTTGAACAGGCTAACTTCCATGCCTTTGTAGTCGAATATTATGGCTAGATGCGACTTTAAGCGGACAGGGAAGCGCTGCCTCACAGCTTCGTAAACGTTGTTAAGGTTCAGTTTTAACGGTTTTTCAGGGTTAATGTTAGCCGTGTCTTGGCCGCAAAGCCAAACTAGCCTCTCTCGCCGTTCCAACGAAGCCAAAGCGCCATGGCAGGCGGGGCAGTTCGCGGCTTTCGCTGTGTCAACCGTAGTGAAGTACATGTCGTTGAAGTCGCAAACCATAAGCTTGCCCTTCAGCGGCGAACCCATGCCCGTCAGAACTTTGATGGCTTCCATGGCTTGCATGGCTCCGATTATTCCAGGCGTGGCGCCCAAAACGCCGCGGGTGTCGCATGTCAGCAAATCTTCGTCTGACATGTTTGGCAGCAGGCACTCTAAGCAGCCAGTTTCAGGAGGTGCGAAGACCGAGAGGTTTCCTTCTATGCCTATGGCTGCGCCGAAAACGTAGGGGATGCCCAACTTGACACATGTGCGGTTCAGCAAGTAGCGGGTCATCATGTTATCTAAACCGTCCACAACACAATCTACTCCAGTTAAAAGCTTCTCAACGTTGCCTGCGTTCAGATTCTCCGAAACAGGCTCAGCCTCTAAGAGCGGATTAAACTTCTGCAGACGTTCCGCCGCCACCTCGACCTTCGGATAATGCAAATCATCCAGACTGTACAGGATTTGCCTGTGCAGATTCGGGGTTTCCACCGTGTCCTGATCTACCAAACGTAGGTACCCGACGCCTGCCAAAGCCAAATAGAGCGAGGAAACCGTGCCTAACCCGCCGACGCCAACCACGGCAATCTTCGTTTTTGCCAGTTTCCGCTGCCCTTTCCAGCCTAACTCGTTTAGGATTACTTGGCGACTGTAGAATTCAGAAGCAAACGCTTTTTTGTCCGCCGCATCCATCTCTGCGCTCTCCTCAAGAGAATTGGTGTTAGTCAGCTTTATATTTGCCTTTTTTGGCGAATTGCCTCTCGTAGATTTCCCTGACTTTCCCTATGGTGTCCGCGTCTTCCGGGCTCTTGTCGTCTCTTATGCGAGTTATGCGGGCAAAACGCAGCGCCATCATACTCTTGTACTTGGGGCTTCGCTGAATCTCATTGTAGGCAACTTCAACCACTACTTTCGGAAGAACCACCGCCCCATTAAGCTCTTCCCGAACCGCTAACTCCTTAAGCCGCTGCGTCATTGCAATGATTTCCGCGTCCGTCAAACCCTTAAACGTCTTACCCACATTGAGAAATCCGCCTGTTTCAACGTCACGCGCAGCCAAGTAATAGTCTGAAAGCCAACCGTGCCTCCGCCCATACCCGTACTCAGCAGCCGTGATAACCAAATCCAAAGGCTCCAAAACAGGTTTAATCTTGAACCAGCGTTTCCCTCGAGTGCCAGGCGTGTAAGGGCTGTCCAGTCTCTTCGCCATCAATCCCTCGTGCCCAGCGTCCATGGCTTCGTTCAGGAACGTTTCCGCACGCGCCTTTTTGTCAGTGACTATCTGCGTGGTCAGGGGGATTTCTCCAGCGTTTTCAGCCAGAACCTTCCTGCGCTGCACGTACGGAAGCGAGATCAGGCTTTCCCCGTCAAGAAAGAGAACATCGAACAAGTAAAGCCTCACAGGGATTTTCTCAGCCATACCCTGCACCTCGTGGACTCGCTTGAAACGGCGCATCAGATGCTGGAAGGGAATCGGGTGCTCACGGTCGTCCACGGCTATGACTTCGCCCTCCACTATCGCCTCGTCTGCTCTGATGTTGGCTTTTACGGCTTCAACCACTTCGGGCAGGCTCTGCGTAACGTCCGTGAGCCTTCGGCTGAAAACCCGCACCTCCCCTCGCCGCTTGTGGACTTGAACCCTGGCGCCGTCGTACTTGTACTCAAAAGCTGTTCTGCCGCCGTGCTCCGTCAACGCCTCATCAACACCGCTCGCCACCTGAGCCAACATAAGCTTTACAGGCCTGAAAACTTGGAAGCCGATCTGTGACAACCGTGCTGTGCCCTCGGTCTTGGCTAGGGCGGTTACTTCTCCGATGTCGCCCATGGCCATGCTTGCTTTCTGCACGGTTGCCAGCGGAACCTCAAAAGCCTTCGCTACTGCCTGCTCCATCAAGCCTTCATACAAGCCCGTGCGCATCTCACCCACAAAAATCTTCACCAGAAACTTGGCTTCCACAGGCGATGCCTGACTTAAGAGCGTCGCTATCAAGCGTTCTTTCTTTTCTCTTGAACCTGAACCCGAAGCGCCCGCTAGCGCCTCCATCAAGCGTCTAACCTCGGTTATTGTCAATGTTTTCTCCATCAGCAACGCCTGTTTTTTCACAGTGGTTTTTTCAAAAACCGCTTTGGAAGCCGCTCCTATGTCGCCGGTGCTTGCGAAGGCTTCACGGAAAACGTTCCAGTCAACGCCTGTTATTCGCTGCAGGATGCCGCTGAGAGTCGCCCAGCTTACTTCTAAGTTTTTCTCACTCCATTTCGGGAATGCCCGACCGAGAATCATGGACACGGCAGGCTCAACTTCCTCAGCGTCTAAGCGTCTCAAGAATTCAGCTGTCATGCCGATAATCTCCAGTCGCTTTTTGGTGGCTTCCACTTTTTCGAGGAGTTCCGCAAGAGACTTGAAAAGAACGGGCATGACTTTAACCCTTAAAACTCTGCTGCTATCAAAGTGTGTCAGTTTCTTATTAACTTATTAATTGATTCTCACAAAAAGAGGCAACCCGTCATGAAGGGCTGTCAAAAAGGGTGTTTGTTCTGAATGGAAGGTGGCGTTTAGAAGGCGCTTTCGAGTTTTGCTTTGACTTCTTTGATTTTCTTCGTCAGCTCCTCGACTTCTTTGGTGTTTCCTAAGGCTTTTTGGCAGTCTTTCGCGTAGTCTAGGGCGCTGACGCCGAAGCGGTCGTAGCCCTTGCTGAATGAAAGGTCTGCGGACTGCGTGAACTGCTCAACGGCTTTTTCGTACTCTTTCAGGGAGAAGCTGCACTCGCCAGCCTTGTAAAGCATGGTTGTGGAGTCAAAGTAGTTCTGTTTTTTTCGGTAAAGCTCAGCCGTTCTCAGGAAAAGCTCCCTTGCCTCCTCGAGCTTGCCAGCTTCCATAAGAGCGTTTGCGTCTTTGTGCATTTTAATCGGGTCTTCTTTTTCACTCATAACCGTCAACTCTCAACTGGCTATATCAAGCAGTGCACTCACATTTAGATTTTCCCCTTTCTCCACAGTCTTAAAAACGCGACAAACAATAATAGAACAATCAGAGCTTATTGAAAAGTGTCTTGAAGGAGAAAGGTGGCGTGCTTAGGTGCATTCGTTGCGGCGCAGAATTCCCGACTTACCCGCTGAGAAGCAACTGCGAAAAATGCGGGGGCATGTTGGAATACGCTGCAGACCTCTCTAAAGGGGTGGAAGCCAAATTTTCTGGTTCCATGGGATTCTGGAGGTACAAGCAGATGCTTCCGCCCGTCTGGCACATGGTTAGTTTGGGAGAGGGCGGAACGCCATTGCACAAAGCGGAAAGGCTGGCGCAGAGCCTCGGTTTGAAGGAGCTTTACTTGAAAGATGAGACACGAAATCCCACAAACTCGTACAGAGACCGCGCAGCTGCTCTCCTGACGTCTAACGCCATCGACCAAGATTTTGACAAGCTGATATGCGCTACAAACGGGAACATGGGTGCCTCGTTGGCTGCGTACTCCGCGAAAACGGGTTTAATCTGCAACGTCATCGTTCCTGAAGTGGTTGATGTGGGAAAGCTCGCGCAGATGCTTGCGTACGACGCAGTTATTGAGAAGTTCGGGGAAATTCTCGACGATTCAATCCGCAAGGCTGCGGCGACAGCGGAGGAAACAGGCTGGTACCAAGCAACCGCGGAGCTAAACCCGCTCGTGATAGAGGCTCAAAAAACTATCTCCTACGAAGTTTGCGAGCAGTTCGGCGTTCCAGAATGGATTGTGGTTTCCATGGGAAGCGGCGGAACGATTTACTCCATTTGGAAAGGCTTCAAAGAGCTCAAAAAGCTCGGTCTAACAGAGTCGCTGCCAAAAATTGTTGGAGTCCAGCCAGAAGGATGTGCCCCGATAATCAACGCTTTAACTAAAAATGTCTCCAAAAAAGTGAAGATTTCGAATCCATCCACTCGCGCGCTTGCCATTCTAGTAGCTGAACCGCTGCAAAGCGAGCTTGCAATAAAAGCGATAAAAGAATCAGATGGCATGGCGGTAACAGTTTCAGACTCTGAAATTCTTGCTGCAGAACTGCAAATAGCTAAATTGGAAGGTGTCTTCGCTGAACCTGCAAGCTCAGCTACTATAGCGGCGTTGAAGACGCTTGCAGATAAAGGCGAAACATCCTGTAGCAGCAGTGTTGTGTGTCTTATTACTGGGAGTGGTCTTAAAGCCACCGATGTGTTGCAGGCGTTGTCTAAGAAGCAGAAGACCGCTGTTCTTGGGTTAGAGATAAGCACGAAAGAAAAAATTCTCAGAATTCTAAGCAAGAGAGATACTTATGGCTATGATTTATGGAAGAAACTGGGGAAAACCATGACGCGAGCCGCGGTTTATCAGCATTTGAATGAGTTGTCAGAGAAGGGGTTGATTGTGGCTTACGAGAAGAGTGGGAAGAAGTTCTTCCGTATAGTGGAACGTGGGAAGAAGGTTTTAGCGGCGATCGATGATCTGAAGCTTCTGATGTAGCTTTTTTTGGCAAGGTTTAATAGTATAGTTACAACTATACTAAGTTGGCGATGCCTGTGACCATGAAACAAAACACCTTAGACGCGCCACTCAAACTGGCGCTGGCAGCAGTCTTCGGAGCCCTCGCAGCCGCAGTAACAATGTCATTCGTAATACCCATACCCGCAGCGAGCGGCTACTTCAACCTGGGCGAAGCGCTAGTGTACACAGCAGCACTCGTCTTCGGTCCCTTCGTAGGCGGTTTTGCAGGAGGCAGCGTAGCAATAGCGGACATACTTGTCCCAGGCGCGGCGCAGTTTGCTCCTGGCACGCTGGTGATAAAAGGTCTGGAGGGCGCCATCGTCGGGTTTCTAAACAGAAAACTGCAGAAGCACACTTCAAACATAGGTCTAAGCGCTGCAGTTTCCGTCGTAGTCGGGGGGTTAGAAATGGTGGCAGGATACTTCATCTACGAGCAACTATTCCTTGGCTACTCTCTGCCAGCAGCGCTTGTAGAGGTTCCGTTTAACATAGTCCAGATGATTGTTGGCTTAATCGTAGCAGTGCCCATAATGTACGTAGTTCAGCGAGTCTTCCCACAACTTAAAAGCTAGACTGCAAAAACCATTACTGAGAGAATAACGATGAAACTGCCGCCAGGAAAAATTCCCATAGATATACTGAAAGAGGTAGTTTTCAAAAACCTAGGCGCCGAACGCAAAGAAGTCGTTGTAGGTCCTTCCGTGGGAATCGACGGCGCAGTTTTAGATTTAGGAGCCAAGTCTCTAATCGTTTCCATGGATCCTATTACTGGCGCGGTTGAGCGTATCGGATGGCTAGCTGTTAACGTGAACGCGAATGACGTAGCCACTTTTGGCGTCACACCCGACTTCCTGTTCTCATGCATGCTGCTTCCCAAGAACGCGGAGAGAAAACTGGTTGAAGCCATAAGCACTCAGATGAACACGGCAGCCAAAGACTTAGGAATAGCCATAGTGGGCGGACACTGCGAATCAACACCTGGTTTAGCCAACCCGATCGTTGTGTGCTGCATCATGGGCATGACGGAAAAGGGACGCTACGTGACAGCGGGCGGCGCAAAACCAGGAGACAAGCTCATCTTGACCAAGAGCGCAGGCATAGAAGGTACTGCAATCTTGGCTACTGACAGAGAGAAAGAACTCCAGAAAACCCTGAGCGTTGCGGTGTTGGAAGAAGCCGAAAACTTCTGGAGCCAAATAAGCGTTGTGAAAGATGCGTTGACAGCCTGCAAAACTGGTGGCGTCCACGCTATGCATGACCCTACTGAAGGTGGCGTAGCTGGGGGAATACACGAAATGGCAGATGCCTCAAACGTCGGAGTAGAAGTCATTGAAGAAACAATTACCGTCCAGCCTGAAACCGCTAAGATCTGCGGTCACTTCCAGATTGATCCGTTGCAGTTGATCGGCTCAGGTGCGCTGCTCATTTCGGCACAAGCAGAAAGCGCTAGCCAGATTGTTAGAGGCTTGAAGCTTGAGGGGATTCAGGCTTCGGTTATCGGCGAGTTCACGGTAAACGCGGAACAACGAGTGCTTATGCGAAAAGACGGTCGGGCAAAGGCTTTGCCGCGTCCGCTGTCAGATCATCTTTGGATAGCGCTGAGACGATAAAAATCCTTTGACGCCGTGAAGGGACAGCTGAATAAACCAGTGAAACATGAAAACTGGGTAGAAGAACATGTACTCGTACATGTGAGAATAAACTAGGCCGCATCTAAATTCAACGATAGCCTGAGAAACACCGTTCTGCAAGCTCCAATTTGCTGGTGATTTAAAATGTAAACAGTAAATGTCGTCACCAATTACTGTTTTGTACCCTTTCTTTTTAATCCAATTGATTATGTACGCGTCTTCATAAGCGTGCAGCTGTTCAGGAATTTTTATGTCCTCCACAGCTTCGCGTCGGATAAGTGTGTCATGCATTCCGCCTCGAAGGCTGAAGCATTGTCTAGCAATCAAATTTTGCAGTTTGATAATCCGTTTATCTTTCATGTTTGGGATGACATCGATGTTTACGCCCCAAACGGCTCCGATATCGCTTTTCACGTTTTTTTCGGCTTTTCTAAGCCAGTCTCGGCTGAGTATGACGTCGCTGTCTACGAACATGAACCATTCTGTAGTCACTTTTTGCATGCCTTTTTCTCGCGCTCTAGCTCTTGAGCCGTCCACATTCAAAATTGTAACATTTCCATGTGTTTGATCTATTTTGTTTATCATTTTTAGGGTGCGGTCGGTTGAAAAGCCATCAACAATTATCAAGTTCTTAACGGGCACATTTTCATAGATTGAGGCTAAACACTTGTCGAGTAAATGTTCACTGTTTTTTGTAAGCACCACAACATCTATTGGCCGCATTACCGCACCCCTCTTAGTCTTGTCAAGGTTTCGCGCCTTGATAAACGTTAATGTATGGAACCTGCAAATAAGAATTTATCCAATTCTCCAATTAGAACCATGGGTTTTTCTGATAATTAACGACGTGAAAACTAGAACTTTCCGCCTTTAAGGTTATTCGCGAAAAATTGATACACCGAATACGCTGTATAGAAGCCATAGGCAAATGTTAATTTAAACAGCAAAGTTAGCCTTCCAACCCTAATTGCGTCCGCTATTATGTTTAAGCTACCCCGAATAGTCCACACGCTCGCAGGTCTAAAGTGAACGCAGTATGGGCTGTAGCAGGCAATTAGTTTGTATCCCTTCTGGGTTATCCAATCTTTGATGTAAGCGTCCTCGAAAACATGGAGAATCTTCGGGATTTTTATGTCTTTAACAAAGTCTGTGCGGATAAGTGTGTCATGAGTTCCACCCCGAAGATCAAATATCTTACGCGTTACCAACAAGAACATTTTAAGTATCACTGGATTTCGAATTGTAGACCAAACTTCAATTCCCCAGACCGCGCCCACGTTCTCACCTAAGTGCTTCTGGGCTTTCTTGAACCAGTCCTTACACAGAACCGCGTCACTATCAACGAACATGAACCATTCGGTTTCCACTTGGTCAATGCCTTTTTGTCTGGCTGTGGCGCGGGTTCCTTTGTCTTGTATAACCAAAACGTTTCCATGTTTCTTCTGGAATCGGCGCAATATTTCCAATGTGTTGTCGGTTGAATGCCCATCGACAACTATTAGACGGTTGACTGGAACGTTTTTGTACACCGATTTAAGGCATTCGCTAAGCATGCGCTCACTGTTCTTAGTAATTATGACGACGTCTACATCCATATCCATACTTCAACTACTATCACTTAATTAATATTCTTAATAAGCCCGAGCTTACTCATCAGAAGCAAAACTTTCCTTCTTTTGAGGAGTTCACTCAGATTCGTCACGTTTTGCCTCATGACTTATATAAGTGTGGGCTAGCTCTATTAGAACAGCCATAATTGACATGTGCGGTGCTTAACCTTTGAACATAAAGTTACGGAAAGCCTCCCGAATAGCTATTAACGCGCTGACGCCTAACCGGCCTCATCATGCTCAGTGGATGATTACGAGGAAATGCAATTACCATTGCCGAGGCTGCAATGTCTGGAAAGAACAAGACCAGCGCGAGTTGTCCACTGAAGAGATAAAACGGGGACTAGATATACTCAGGGACATCGGCATCGTAGAGCTTGTAATATCTGGGGGAGACCCGCTTTTAAGAAAGGACGCTCCCGAAATAATCGAGTACGCTTCCAATCTTTTCGTAACCACAGTTTACGACAACGGCAGCATGGCTAAGAAAAAACTTGAAGCTCTACGAAACGTGGATTTTGTGGCAATTTCAATAGACAGCTTAGACGAAGCGAAAAACGATTACATAAAAGCTGTTCCAGGCGCCTGGAAAAAAGGCATGGAAGCCGTGGAAACGCTGCACAACGAAGGAATAAACGTAAGCGTAACACCCACCATCTCGCAGCTTAACCTTTACGAAATCGTGGACATCACAAACCACTTCACTCAAAAAGGAATCCCAGTTTGGTACTGCCTTTACTCTTACGATCAAACTGGAGACGTAAACCAACTCTTTAGAATCGGCAAAGCAAATGACGAGTTTATCATAAAGGACAAGCAGGCGATGGTTAAGCTCTGCGATTCTCTACTTGAAATGAAAAAGAAAAACGGCAGAATCCTTATGACGACCAAACTGTTGAAGGTGCTTAGAACTTACTTTCTAGAGGGCAAGAGAGCTTGGGACTGCCGTGCGCTTCAGAACTTTTTCGTCATAGACCATCTGGGCAGAATTGCCGGTTGCCACAATCATAATTTTGCAGGTTCAGTGTTCGATTTACCAAAAATTTGGAACAGCAAAGATTTCGATTTACTGCGCCAGACTTATAATGAATGCACACAATGCGCCTACTTATGTTACATTTTTTATTCGCTTCATGGAAGCCCTTATGGGAACCTTATGCTGGCAAAGGACCAGTGGAAGAACGCGAAGCTTCTCTTAGAGAGGTAGCTCTAAGCCTCTAAGCTCGGTAAAACTGAGATAATATTCTTCATAAAGATTTGTTCATCTTCAATGTTTGCAATGAGGCTGAAATGCGTTATACACAAGTTCAATTCAGGAGTTCCCGCCGTTATCATCCTAGGACCCCAATCTTCTGGCTTTTTTGGTTTTTTTCCTTAAAACGGTTAATATGAAAACGTAGTGTCTGACGAGGTATGCTATCATCAGCGCGGTTGAAAACAAGAATATGGCTTCTAGAGCTTCGATAATCACGTTTTCACCTCTGCTTGAGTGTTTTTGGGTTGGGAAGAACGGCGAGGCTCAGGGACCAGAAGGATACGATCCATATGAAGTTTAGGATGGGGTAAGAAATTGCGTAGAAAACGTTGCATGGGTCTCCAAAAAAGGTGACTCCTGCGATGGCGAAGTGGTATAGAACGGAGTTCCAGAATAGGCCTGTGATGTTGCCTAAGGATAGGATGCCTAGTTTTTTGGATTGTTCCATTCAAGGGGATGGTGATGGAGAGGAAAAGCAGGTTGAAGATTAAGAGTTTGGTTGTGGCGGCGATTTTGACGAATCGGAAGGATATGATCAGACATGGCGCGATTGCTTCTAAGAATAGTCCTAGGACTAATCGGCTGCTTTCCAATTTCATCTACGTGCTATCCTCTCTCCTCCGTAGCACTTCTATGTAGAGATAGCATATAAAGTTGAATTTTAGTTTAAAAACTTGTGGAATCCAGTTATTACACTTTCAAGCGAATCGACAGAGCTCGTTAATCTTCACTTTTGAGGATAACATTATCCATTACCGTGCAAAGAACTTGAAAAACCTTTCTTGCGTTCAATGCGTCAGTATCCAAAACCAGATTAAACGGCTCAAAGTCTTCGCCTAACGTAAAGCCGTACAGCTTCTTGTAAATGGTCTTTGTTCTTGCTTCTTTTTCTTTCAGCACAAGTAGGGCTTCTTTTAAGGGGATTTTGTCTCTCTTGGCGAGTCTTTCAGCTCTCTTTTCCACTGAAGCAACTAGCCATATTTTGAAGCCTATTTTGAGCAGCCACGGCATTGTCCAGCTGTCTAAAAGAACGTGTCCTTGCTGCGCGTATTCCAAGAGTTTGTCGTCGACCGCTTTGTCGAATTTAAGGTTTTTTTCTCTTTTCTCTAAAAAGCTGAGGCCTTCTGGGCTTTCCCACCATCCGCGGCTGGATGAATCATAGCCTTCTTCCGCCGCTAAAGCTTTCAGTGCGTCTCCGCCTGAATAGTAGCGTAGTTTGTATTTTTTGGCGAGTTTCTTGGATAACGTGCTCTTTCCGGTTCCAGCCATTCCGGATATGCAGACCACTACTTTTTTTTCGGGAGCGCTTTGCACCTTTTTGTTTCTGGTCATAGCGCTCAACCATGCGTTTTACGCGATAGGTGTTATGCCTATTACGCGGGAGGCGAGGGTTCCTAAGAAGAATGAGCAGATCATGTACCAGATGAACACAGGTATGCCGGTAGCCATTAAGGCTCCTGGCGCGAGTCCAGGCACAACCGCCACAGGGTCTGCCCCGAAGGTGGGAATTAGGAAGAGGTACCAGATTACTATGTAACTCATGGAAATTGGGAGCAGGATCATTTGGGGCTTCATCATCTTGCTTTGCATGTTTCTTATCTGTGATTCTTTCTTTTTGAGTTTCTCGACGCGTTTTGTGTCGTTGGCGCGCATGGCCTTCATTAGTTGAGATTGATATTCAGAAGTTTCTTTTCGCATTACTTTGTATTCTTCCCATCCGCAAATGCGGGTAATCAGAAGGCGGTTGATTCCCATGTTGAGGAACGAAACGACAACCGCGACAAGCATCACTACAAGCGTCGCTACTGGAATAGTTGCGATGTCTATCATCGTATTTCTCCTTTGCACTGCCTATTTATTTTCTCGTTAATAACCATTTTTGCTCTTTTTGTTTCCTGCGAGTGTTTTGACCTGAGTTTTCTGCAAAAGTCGGTTGGTAGGGCAAAGAGGCTCGGGCAGGTTAGGGGCTAATCTTCTAAATTTGGCAAGAACTCGAGAATTTTAGCGACTCGTTCCACTAAAGCAGCATCAAACTTTTGGTCTTGTTCAATGTTCAAAAGCGAAAATAGCCTTCCCATAATAGACTCCATTGGGACTACCACGGTTATAGCCATTCTTATTGCTTAAGCTTCGAACTTCGAAGTAACACTGTTTCTTTCCCAGAAAACATTGACACTTTAATTTAATTTTTCGCCACGTTACTAAACCAAAATTGCAATATTTAAGGTTATAGAATAGCTCCCTGAACTGCTTGCGAAGTGAAAAATGCTTATAGCCGAACCAAAGCAACTATTCAGTAAGTGGTGAGCTGCGAGTGTTCAGGAGACGTGTAGAGGTAAGGGAGCAGCTGCTAAATACAGTTGAGAAGTTTCGACAGAAGGGTGCTCTGAGCCCTGAAAAAAGCGCTGACCGCTAAGGAACTTGGCCTTCCAGAAGAATTCAAGGAGAGAATGAAGAGACTTTTAGGACGATTAGGCATTTTTGTAGAGGTCAATGGCCAATACTATCTTTCAGAAGAGCGACGGAGAGAAGTAAAAGACAAGATTGCTGACAGAAGAAGAACCAGAAGTTGGTGAAGCCACAATCTCTTTTATTGTTCTTGTTTGATGCACGGCTTTAATTTGTTAGCTCTCTTACAACAGCCTTTGCTGCTGTCGAACTCTGGGCAGCTAAAACAGGTGGTTCCTTCTTGTTTCTCCATGACATCTTGCCATCCTTAAAGTGTGGGCTCTGTCCATGTATTCTTAAAAATAGGTTGTATGAAAGCGTTAATTTATTTTGTGTTTTTGATTAGATGTTGCTGTTTGATTTTTTCATTAAAGATTCCCTTTTCACAAAGGCTTTGCATGTTTGTGAAATGAAAGAAGTAGAAAGCGTAATGGAATCATAATTAACCTCGGAACTTTCTAGCTGGCGAAACTGAAAAATATCAGTAATGACATAGTTACCTTTTTGGGGAGGATAAGAGTGGTAGAGTACGTTAAAGGGGCTGCACCTGACAGATGGCATTGGTGTAAGAACTGCACACAGTACCCCCTGTACATCCACACAAGACGAGTGAAGAGACCAAGCTCTGATCTTTGTGATCAGTGCAAAGCAAAGGAAGACAACCACGACTGCACAACATAAAGACTTAACCTAAAGCCTTTCTTCTGTTACGCCGCTGGAATGTTTGGATGGTGGAAATGTTCTAGCTGAACCGATTAAGGCGTTTATACGATGGTTTTTCTTCGAAATAGTATTCGTAAAGGTGTAGGCAGCTTTGACTTGAGAAGTTCAGCGATAAAGGCAGAAATCAGTGCTATTATGACCCAGATGATAACCGTTACAACTGCACCATGTTCAAAAATTATGTTGTAAATTGATATGACTACAACAACGTCGGAAAAATAATGTATAATAGCAGAAGGCTCTCTAATGAACCCAATTAATCCTTTAATCACAGAGGAGAACGTATCTGCCATTTAAACCACGCTTAGTAAAATTGGCTTTTCACAAGTTAAGTTTTAGCCCTTTTCACTTCTCTGCTATATTTGCGAAGTAAAAGTCGTCTAAGATGTGTTGCCTGCATTTAGGTTTTTAGAATTTGATTTCCAAGAAGATAAGCGTGGAATCCATCTGGGGACGCGCTTTTTGTAAATCAGATATTCGCCTCCAAACCTTTCTGCAAGCTTCCGCTCTTCTACTAATGGAACATAAAGCAAATTGCCTACAACAAAAAATAGCGTCCAGACGGTTAACGCTACAGAACCAATAACGATGCTTTCTCCAGTTAGAATGAGGAATACTCCGATATGCATTGGATTACGAACATGCGCATGAATCCCGATAACTATCAGCTTTTTTGGCGGGTCCCAAGGTGCGATTGTGCCGTTTCCCCTTTTGATGAAAAGCGAAATAGTTGAATACAACAGAAAAAAGCCTAACCCCGAGAACACTATTCCAGAGACAAGAAGTAACATTGCAGCATAATATGGAGCGCCCCAAAAAGGAACGTACGGGAACAAACTAACTAGCACAACAGGTAAAATACAGATTACTGTGACTGGAAGAGCTAAAATGCTAGCCAGATGTCTTAATAACATACATAGGAATAGCACTAGCATCAATAAAACCTCATCTAAGATTGTTTTCTGCTTAACCAAAAAAAAACAAAAACCAAGCTTAAAATGGAGAATAAACTGTTTCAAGGCTGTTTCAGTTTTGTTTCAGCGAACTATCTTAAGCGACCATAACACTGTTATTATCGTGAAGAAAAATGAAAGCAATAAAAATCTTCATAGCATTAGCAGCAACAGCCGCCATATGCCTTGCAGCGATAGGCGTGGCATACGGCTACTACGTCACCAACCAGACAAGGGTTAACGCTAACTTTAACTCGCCTTACACTACTGACGGGGGCTTCTGGGGCTGGTTCGGAGGCTGCTTGGGCTTTGGACCCAACCAGTCTTACGGTTACCAGTATCAAATCCCAAGCAACAGCACAGGACAGCCACCAGCAACTTACGTTCCTCCGCAACAAATGTATCAACCGCAGAATCCGAATCAAGGTTACTACCCATTCGGGTATGGACGCGGCTGCTGGGGCTGGTAAACCCCCTTTTTCCTTTTTTTGTTTAAAGGGGCATGGCAATTTGTGATTTTAATCTACTGCAAAACACATGACAATTCAAAAAGGTTGGAAACTTAATCTGCGCAGCAAATTCTGGAGGAAGCACTAAATGGACATTGAAGGATGAGTGTGGAGAAGGCTCGTGGATTATTGAGACTAACTCCAAAAGTTTTCCATATGCCATGGTGTATAGAATTGGGGATTCTGTTGTAGTGACAGAAATTGATGACGAATGTGCCTCTAAAGTTGTAGAGCCACTTATGGAATACTATGGTTTTGAAAACGTAAAATGGTTAGTATCCAAATAATTTTCAGGCAGCTTCATTGAAAATTTGCTGTGAAATTCAGGGGATTGTTTAAGAGAAAAAAGGAAGAGAATACACGGCATCTCAAACATTTGACTGAGGTTGAAAATAGGAGATGCGCAGTCTAATTGTGTGTTATAGCTGAAGAACTAGGGGTGCGGAGCAGTAAGTAGCTTTGACGCGTCTGATTCTGTCCAGGCTTTCATTGTTGTTGTGCGGATGTTTCCCATGCTGCCTATGCACAAGAGAATCGCCATAACGTCTTCATCTCTTGGAACTTCAATAATAGCTACAAAATCGTATTTTCCCATCGTGTAGAAAAGCTGCATTTTCCCTCCAGCCTCGTTGACCATGTCGTGAGCTGCCTTAGCTCTCTCAGGGGCTTCCGTGATTTTTCTTATGCCTTGGTCAGTCCAGTTGCCAAGCACTAAAAAAACAGGCATAAAACTTTCACCTCCAAAAAATCTGAACTACCTTAAAATAAAAGTCTTTGTTTTTGTTTATTGATACTAGCTTTCAGAGAAGGATTTACAAGCATGTTGGTGTTCCATAAATGAGTCCAGTTTTCAATTTAAAAGATGCAATCGTTGAAGCGATAACGACTCTAGGCGGTTCTGGCACAGCGCCTCAAGTAAGGAAATACATAAAATTAAAGTACGGAAAGGACTGGAAAGACATTGAGAAAGTAATGGATGACCTGTGTCAAGAAAGCACATCTTCTTTTTTCCTCCCAGAAGACAAAGTGCTAACGAAAATCGGACAAGGCAAATACTCTTTAAAAGAAACTGTAGCTCCTGAACTGCCCGAAACAAACGTGAAAAGCAGAAAAGCAGCGCTTGGCTTAGGAATAAAGCGCAGGGTCTTTAATTTTAGAGGAGCTGAAGAGCTTCTGCGGAAGAAAGGTCAGCTTTCCACTATTCTGCAGGCTGCTTCATTAACAGATCTTTCATCCATGGATGAGCATGATAAAATACAGCATTTTCTGCATAAGAACATGTGGGATATTGAGGTATCCCTGTTTCCAGTGGCAACTTACAAACTTGATGCCTTCAAAGAGAAAACAGCACTCGAAATTGAAAGGTCATTGATTGACGCGGTTCACAGGTCCCTCTTTAGGTGCCTTTTGGCTTACGCCAGAAAACAACTGGATGTATTAGTCTTCATAGTTCCCACCTACAAGGAACCTAAATTTGAACAGGTAAAACGAGACCTGCAAGAATTCAAAGAGATAATCCCTTACCCAGTCTACCTAGTGGGCGTAACCCCCCTCAGCGCCAATCAAACTTGAATACCTCTATGTATGCGCGAAAAGCACATCAAACGCCCTAGGACAGGTTTCACGGAACTTCCCGCAGTTTCTTTATATAGGGGCTATAGTCTGTTCCGAGCAGCTAGCCCAAAGCCAGTCCAAGCACCAGTTTAATCTATATATAGAGGGCGCGCGCGTGATTTTTTCACGCGCCAGAGGAACAGAACTGACCACAGTTAACTTTTAATCTCCTGTCACCGATTAATTTTTCTTGATTGCGACTTATCTTGAACGCAGAAATCATAAGGAAATTAACATGAAAAGAGCCAACGGTTCCCAGCAGGAAACCTCGAAAACTTTAAATCCAAATCATGAAGGGAATTAGCCAAATGCACAAGAAACTATTGATCCCAGGTCCAACAGAAGTAAGCCAAGCAATTCTCCGCGAGCAAACTCACCCTCTCATAGGCCACAGAGAAAAAGCGTTCTCCGAACTTTACGGGGGAATAACGGCGAAACTCGCCAAGTTCTTCGAGCTAACCGAAGACTGCAAACCCACAGTAACTACCAGTTCAGGCACCTTGTGGTTCGACATCGTCGGCAGAAGCATCGTGAAAGAAAAAGCCCTCGTATGCGTAAACGGAGCATTCTCCGAACGATTCGGCAAAACAATCCGAGCCTGCGGCAAAGAAGCCGACTTCATAGAAGTAGACTGGGGAAAAGCCGTCAAACCAGACATGATCGCGGAAAAACTCGACACTGGAGAATACGACACGCTGGCAGTCTGCCACAATGAATCCTCCACAGGAGTACGCACCCCAATCCACCAAATCGGGAAACTTTTGCGCAAAAACTACCCTGACACAATATTCGCCATCGACAGCGTCTCGGCTATGGCAGGCGACAAAACCTTACCTAAGGAAATCGGCTGCGACATCATCTTCGCCTCCACCCAAAAATGCTTTGCCCTCCCACCAGGACTTGCAGTCAGCCTCGTCACCACGCGAGCAATAGAAAGAGCAAAAGAAATATCCAACCGAGGCAGCTACACCGACTTGGTTACAATCTCCGAGTTTGAGAAAAAGCATCAAACGCCCTTCACTCCAAACATTTCGCTTCTTTACGCCTTGGACAAACGCATGGACCTGTTGCTTGAAGAAACCTACGACCACGTTTACCAGAGGCACAGAGAAATGGCAGAGTACACGCAACAGTGGGCGAAGAAACACTTCGCGTTGTTCCCTGAACCAGGATACGAATCCATAACCGTGACATGCGTCCAAAACACCGCTGGAAAAAACGTGCAGGAACTCAACCAGAAACTAGCGGAAAAAGGCTACCTGATCTCAAACGGCTACGGCAAACTAAAAGAAAAAACCTTCCGCATCGGACACATGGGCGAATGGAACCTAGCTGGCATCAAAAAGGTTCTGACCCTCATCAACCAAATATTGGAGCTAAAAGATTGACCTTCAAAATCCTAATCTGCGACAAAATCGCAGACGAAGGCATAAAGCTCATGGAAGAAAAAGGCTACCAAATCACAAAAGCCTGGAACACACCCAAACCTCAACTCCCAAAATTAACCAGCGAATACGACGCACTCATCGTACGATCCGCAACCAAAGTCAACGCAGACATACTCGCCAACGCAAAAAAACTCCGCGTAATCGGCAGAGCTGGCGAAGGCTTGGACAACATCAACCTGAAAAAGGCTAAAGAGCTGGGCATAAACGTGGTAAACACCCCACACGTATCTTACCTAAGCGTTGCCGAACTGACCATCGGCTACCTGCTGGCTCTCGCAAGAAACATAGTAGAAGGCACCACATCTCTCCGCCAAGGAAACTGGAAAAAAAACGAACTCATGGGCGTAGAAGTCAACGGAAAAACCCTCGGAGTAATCGGCTGCGGCTACATTGGAAAAACAGTTGAACGATTCGCAATATCCTTAGGCATGAAAGTTCTTGTGGTGGAAGAATGCGCCTTCGACCGCTTTATCCCTCTTGATGACATGTTTCCCCAAGCCGACTTCATAACCATCCACGTACCGCTTACACCCCACACCAAACACATGATATCCACAAAAGAGTTTAACATGATGAAAAGCGGTGTAATGATAATTGACTGCTCACGAGGTGGCGTGGTGGACCAGGAAGCGCTTTATCAAGCGTTGGTTTCAGGCAAAGTGAAGGCTGCAGCTGTAGATGTCTTCGAGGAGGAACCGCCGAAAAACAGCAAACTACTTACCCTAAAGAACGTGATTGCTACGCCTCACATCGGAGCCCAAACCCGAGAAGCCCAACTGAAAGCCAGCATCCAAATAGCCAAAAAAATAATCGAAACACTGGAAAAACCTGTGAGTTGAAACCGTTTGGCCGACATTAAACCCTTCAAAGCTATAAGGTACACCAAAAAAGCCGGTAACCCCGCGAATCTGATTACTCAGCCATATGACAAAATTGACCCAGCTCTGCAGAGAGCGTATTATGAAAAATCCGCCTACAATTATTGCCGTCTAATTCTGCCCACAGAGAACAACAAGTACGAAACAGCCCAGCAGCGAATCCAAAAATGGCTAAACGAAGGCATGCTGTCAAAGGATGAAGAACCTGCAATTTTTGTTTCCAGACAAAGCTTCAAGCTGAACGGAAAAACGTGCACCCGTACAGGATTAATCGCTGCCTTGCGCCTTTACCCTTACTATGAAAACACGGTTTTTCCGCATGAAGTCACCTATAAGGAACCGAAAACTGACCGATTAAACATGCTTCGTGCGGTTCAAAAAGACCTT
>Ga0307426_1000174_pt1 | contig 42200 bp, 35 predicted proteins | sample SalMarWE160340MG_FD_202165 | JGI IMG/M metagenome (GOLD analysis project Ga0307426, IMG submission 202165) | Salt marsh sediment microbial communities from the Plum Island Ecosystem LTER, Massachusetts, United States - WE1603-40 | ecosystem: Environmental > Aquatic > Marine > Intertidal zone >... | reverse complement strand
CAATCAGTACAGATCTGAGCATATGATGGTTTACTAAATGCGATAATTTGGTATAAAAAGCAGTCCAGAATCCTATCCAAAAAACGCATTACGAAGACTATCATACAGTTTCTCCATAGGAGGGTGGCAATCCGCCAAGTGACTAGAACCCCAAGAATTCTCCACCATGGCTTCCGCTAGCCCATAAATGTATCTTATTTGCTAGAATACGTCAACACTATGGGCAGATTTCGCTACGTAATGCTACATGCCTTATGCTACCACACTCACACTGCCAAAGGTTTCTCGGGGCTTCCTGTTGCGGATTACCTCTCCCAGTAATTGAGTCAGCAAATTTATGAGTGTAACCATACTACGCACGTGACTCGACTTCCGTGCTTTTCTATGCTAGCATGCATCAACCATAGAAGCACTACGTGAATTTTCCCAGGAGGCGAATGAGTTATGGTTGTAGAAAAGAAAAAAAAGACGATAAACCGGCTGAAATCAATGTATCCACTCAGGGCTAAGGTCAATGAAACATATCTGAAGAGTGTTGAAGCTATACAAGCGGGCAAGCCTGCTGTCTGGGGCATGCTCAATTTCTACTATGGCGACCCCATCTTAAAGGCCATGGATATAGAAGTGGTCTATCCCGAAAACTATGGCGCCATTGCCGCAGCTACGGGAGTTGCCCAGCAATACCTGGACCGGGCTGATGCCGAGGGTTTTCCCACCCACCTTTGCGGTTATAGCCTGACTACCCTGGGCTATGCGACCAGGATGATGAAAGAGTTGAAAGGACAAATACCTCCGGAAGCGCCCTTCGGAGGAATGCCAAAGCCCCTATTTTTGATGTCTTCGGCTGCCATCTGCGATGCAAGGTACAAATGGTTCCAGGCGTTGGGACGTTACATGGATGTCCCAGTATGGCCGCTAGAAGCCCCTATCCCCGGCATCAAGGAATTTTTCATCGAGGGCTATTATGACAGAATGGTGAAACTGGGAGTCAAGCACTTGAGGGATTTTGTTGCTTTCGTGGAAGGCATGGTAGGCAAGAAGATGGACTGGGACAAGCTGGATAAAACAGCGAACCTCATGATAGAGGTCAACCGTGTTTGGCATGAAGTCAACGAACTGCGCAAGACTAGGCCCTGTCCCATGCACAGCCGGGACTTCTGGAGCGCCATGCCCGCTGCCCTGTTCCTGGCTGGCGACCTCGAGGACTCACTGAGACTCTACCAGGATATGTACAAGGAGGTCAAAGATAGAGTCAATAACCATGTAGGCACCATCCCCGATGAAAAATACCGGCTGGTATTCGCCGAGCTCCCACCCTGGCATAGCCTGGCCTTCTTCGACAAGCTGGCTGAGAGAGGATGGGACTTCGTCATCGAGAGCGTTGGCTACCATCCACCTATACCCATCGACCTCAGCAAGGTCAGTGACCCACTGGAGCGCATCACCAAATTCAGCCTCCAGTTCCTTGTCGGCTACTACGAAGATGCCCGGAAGCAACACGTGCTCGGCGGCACCACCGCCTATCCTTACCTGAAGTATGCCACGGAATGGAAGTGCGACGGGGCGCTTCTTCATCCCCTTATCAGCTGCCGCAGCGCTTCTACCCACCTCCCATACGTCTCAGACATGCTCATGGAAAAACTGAAGGTGCCCTCGCTGAGCATCGAAGGCGATATCGTAGACCTCCGCCTGTTTAACCCTGAAGACGCTTTAGCCAAGGCAGAGCCATTCGAGGAAACCATGGATTATTACAGAAAAATGAGGAAACAGGCAGGGTTCGACTGGTGAAATAATCCAGGATTTCAATCTAACAAGGAGGCAGCGATGTCAGACAAAAACAAAGGTCTCAGCAAAGCCCAGGAAATCTATTTAAATCGTTCACAGAGAGCCAGGGAGCTCAGGGCAGCGGGCAAGAAGATAATAGGCTATCCTTGTGTCTACGTCCCGCTGGAGATGCTTACTGCCCTTGACCTTGTCCCGTACCAGACATGCGGCGATATAAAGGAACCAGTCACTGAAGCAGACAGGGCTTTGCCTCATTCATTCTGTCCTATCATGCGCAACTGCCTCGATTGCGCCCTGAAGGGCAAAGACGATTTCCTTGATGGCATGATTACCATTCACTCCTGTGACCCTCAGGAAAAAACAGCTCGCGTCTGGGAATCTTATACAAACTATCCTTACTTTCACTTCATAGACATGCCCATAACAGTTCGTCCTGAGGCTCTGGAATATTTCAAAAGCCAGCTAAACGATTTCAGAAAGACTCTGGAGGCTTTCACCGGCAAGAAATTGTCCACAGACAAGCTTGAGGCAGCTATTAAGTCCCATAACCAGCAGCGGGCTCTGGTGAGAGAACTATACGAGTTAACAAAGCCGTCTCCACCCCTTATCTCGGGAACGGAAATCGTGCAGGTATTAAAAGCCCTGGCGGGCCTGCCTGTAGTTGAAGGAAATGACCTGTTAACTGAGACTATAAGCGAAGTCAAAAACCGTACCGCTGGATCGGAAAAGAAATCAGCACGTCTCCTCATATGGAGCAGCATCCTTGACGATACCGATATCATGCAAGTATTCGAAACTAAGGCAAATGTAGTGATGAACGAAAGCTGTGGTGGCATCAGGGCTTACAGAGCCGGTGTGAAATTCACTGCTGACCCGCTGGAAGGGCTGGCCGACTACTATCTCAACGAAATCACCTGCGCCCGCACCTTCAGGCAGGCTACCCTCGGCGAGACCAAAAAGGACTATGCTAGAGACCTGCAAAGCCGTTTCGGCTATCTTAAAGGCATCATCAAAGAATGGAAAATCAACGGCGCCATAATGCTGCTCGTCAGGTATTGTGACCCCTTTGCCTTTGAAATACCATCGCTCAAAGACTATTTCGACAGTCTCGGCGTCCCCAGCACCTACATAGAATACGACTACACTACAGGAGCCCTAGCCCCATTGAGAACCAGGGTCGAAGCCTTCCTTGAGACAATCAGCTAATAGCAAACCACCAGGAGGTCTACTTGTACTTTGCCGGTGTTGACATAGGTTCCACCATGACCAAGGTCGTGCTCATGGACAAGAGCGGCAATTTACTTTCGGCCATCAAGGGCCCAACCGGGCCGGAGCATCGCCAGCTTGCCAACGAGGTTATGCGACAGGCACTGGAGCAAGCCAGCCTGCAGATTAATGACATCTCCTATATCGTAGCTACAGGTTATGGACGGCTCAACGTCCCTTTCGCAGACCGCCAGATAACAGAGCTTTCCTGCCATGCCAGAGGTGTCTCTAGCCTTTTCCCCAATGTCAGGACTGCTATCGATATAGGCGGCCAGGACGCCAAGTGCATGAAAATTGCTAACGGCAGGCTGACCAACTTCGTTATGAACGACAAGTGCGCCGCTGGGACCGGCAGGTTCCTTGAAGTGACTGCGGCTACACTTGGTATCAGGCTGGAAGACATGGGGGGCATTTCCCTGAACGCCACCAAAAAAATCCAGATAAGCAACCTGTGCACTATCTTCGCCCAGCAAGAAGTGGTAGCTCTACTCTCTCACGGGGAAAAACCAGAGAACATCCTGGCCGGACTTCACGACGCCCTGGCCAGCCGTGTAGCGGCGCTGGTACGACGGCTTGGAATAGAGCCTGATCTGGTGCTCACCGGCGGCGTGGCCAAGAACATCGGCATGGTTAGGGCAATGAAAGAAAGCCTGGGCTGCGAACTCTTTGTTCCTGAAGAACCACTTCTCACCGGGGCACTTGGCGCTGCCATCCTGGCAAAGGAAATTTACATGAAAGCAGCAGCAGAGGGTGAGGCTTTGCCCACAAAGTCACGGCGGTTAGAAAAAGCCACCTTCTTCACTTAGGAGCATCGATGAGCTGGTTTATTGGCATTGACATAGGCTCGGCATACAGCAAAGGAGTCATAATTAAAGGCTTCGAGATTGTTGCTTCACATATAATAATATCTGGAGCTAATTACCGAACATCTGCCGAGACAATAAGGGCGGAGTTAATAAGACAGGTTGACTTGACTCTGGATGACATAGCCAATACTGTTGCCACCGGTTCCGGTGCCGACAATGTCTATTTTGCCAGCCAGAAGGCAAGCGACATAGTCTGCACTGCCCGAGGCATAAATAACGTCTTCCCGCAGGCCAGGACTGTAATCGATGTAGCCAGTCAATCCACCAGGGTAATACGTCTAAATGAAGAGGGAATTGTGACTAACTTCACCGTCAGCGAGAAATGTGCTGCCGGCGGCGGCCGCTTTATTGAGGTCATCGCCAACGTGCTGCGCATAGATTTGAGTGATTTCAGCCCGCTTGCAGCCAGGTCAAAGACCCCCATCACATTTAATACAGGCTGTGCTGTCTTCGGCGAATCCGAAGCCATCACCAGAATAAGCGAAGGTATCCCAAAAGAGGACATAGCCGCTGGTGTTAACAAAGCCCTGGCAAGCAAGATTTCCTCACTGGTCAAAAAGCTTAAGCTGGAGGAGCCTTGCGCCATCTGTGGAGGCGGTGCCCTCAACATCGCCCTCGTCAAGACCATAGAAGGCGAATTGAACACCACCCTCCTGGTACCACCGCATCCCCAGATCATAACCGCTCTTGGTGCCGCCATAATCGCTACAACATCAGCGACTTTGGAATCGAGCAAAAAGTAGAACTGATAGGTGCCTTGAACTGGCGCTTTGTACGCCTGACAATTGGGCCTTAATTCGTGGATTTTTCAAGAGTTTGGAAGCGGAATATAGGTCTTGACAAGAACTGAAAAGGGTTGTAGCATTTTATCATAGTCGATTTGTTCGAAAACGACTGACCCAATACAGTAAACAGAGTTTCATCAAATTCGAAAGGGTAGATGAAAGCAGTAATCACGAGTATTGTGGTAGCCATTATCTTGGCCTTGATCTTTTCCCTGCCGGCTCTGGCCCAGGATAGCGACGCCATAACCATCACTATGACAGGAGTAAATGACATTTCCATCAGCCTGGATAAAACACAATGGCCGCTGGGAAACGTGGCTTCAAACACAGAGTATGCGACAAGCCCGGCGATAGAATGGTGCACTTTGACTGTAGAGGGCAATTGTAATGTGAATATCTTTATCGTGGGCGAGGATGCTGAGTGGATTGATAATCCTGGCGCCTATAAATGGACGTTGAGCAATGACGGTACTAATGGGGAAAACGTGTATGGGTTAAAGTTCCGCATATCTGGAGATACCGCACGGGGTTATGTCCCTATCACTAAGACAGAAGGCGAATTTTGGCCTTATGGTGATGGCTCAAGCCTGGCTCCCGGGGATACCAAGCAATTTGGCCTGAAATTGCTAACGCCGACCTACTTCGTTGGTAGTAGGCAGATGCAAACCCAAATCACCATAAGCGCAGTGGCTGCCTGATGATAGGGCGTATTAAATTAGCTGGGCTCATTGCCGCTGCACTGCTCATCTTCCTCCCCTCTTTCACTTCGGCTCAAGACTTCAGCTTCGGCGTCTCCCCCGACGAGGTGAGGATAGATAGCTTGCCGCCGGGAGAAGCAGCAGAATTCGAACTGACTATTCACAATAAGGAAGAGCTAGCTCGTAATTTTACCATCACTACCTTTCAGCCTCCGGAAGAGGAAAGAAGGGAAGGGAGGGCTGAATCCCCCGATGATAGCTGGATAAGCTTTTCTTCTCAAGAAATCGAAGTGCCTGCTAACTCTGCAGCCAATGTAACAGTGGCGGTAGCTATACCACGAGATCAAAAATGGGCAGGCGAGGACTGGGAGATATGGCTGGGAGTTGATGCCGAATCCAGTGACCTGTTGGCCGTAAGGTTGTATGTTCGCCTGCTGGTGTCCACAAGTGGAACCAAGTTCAATGCAGGATTGGTCGCTGGGATTGTCGTAGGCATAATACTCCTTGGCTGTGGTGGCTATTATTACTTCAGGCGCAAAGCCAAGCCCGAATGACCGTTAAGCTTCAGCGCACGAGGCTCTAGCCTCATCCTGAACAAACCCAAATGTCAAAACTACTCTGTTTTGTCATTGAGATTTTGAGCTTTGTCATTTGTCATTGCCGGCCCAAACAGATTGCCACGCCTTCGGTCCACAATGGCAAAGGGGCAATACTGAGTGTGCAGGCGTCATTTCCAGAGGGTCATAGTACTATTTTCTACTGCAAAAAGTACAAATGGGTGATTCCCATAAGCCTGGCTGGTTGCTATTCTAAAAATACTGCGGTAGCAGAATGTAATAGATAGAGGCGACATGAAAGTAGCTGATTCTACCTCTCAAAGTTATGAAGCTAAGCTGGTCGAGAAGCTGCGCTCGGGCGACAGCATAGCCATGGAGGAATTCTATAATATTTATAGGAGCAGACTCTACACTCTGGTATTGGAACAAGTAGACCGAGACCATGCCGTAGCTGAGGATTTGGTTCAGGAAACATTCCTTGCTGCCCTGGGTTCACTGGATAAATTCCGTGGTGACAGCCAGCTTTATACCTGGCTGCGCAGCATCGCATTGCACAAGATAAATGACTTTTATCGTCGCAAGGTGCGAGAGCCTAAACCTCAGGAATTGCCCCCGGATTTTGATGCCATGAAGCAGCTAGAGCAAACCGGGGGCGATGAACCAGCGCCCCTCACTGTGATGGAGTTCGAAGAGACTCGCCAGTCAGTTCACCAGGCTTTGGAGGGCTTGCCTCAGGATTATCAAGAGGTGCTGGTATTGAAATACCTCGAAGAGATGCCCGTGCTGGAGATAAGTCAGGTTATGGGTCGTTCACCAAAGTCGGTTGAGGGATTGCTGTCTCGGGCTCGGAAGGCTATGCGCGATAACCTGGCGGAAAACAACCACGAATCTTGATTATAGCCTCCCGCATAATTTCGGGTATATAACCCCCCCTCCAGATTATATAGCTATTTAATTTTGTTCTAGCTTCGGATTCAGATTTGTCTTGAGTATCCAGGGAATTCTTTACCTCCAAATTCTGTAGTGCGACCCTTCAGGGTCGTGAAGCACAGGGCTAAAGCCTCGGACGTCATTGAGAGCACATGAAAAGGTGCGCGGCAATCCCCTGTCCCTCCTGTCATTCAGGGCTCTTCACTTCATGTCATTCTGATCCTGAACGAAGTAAAGGGGAGGAATCTCATAATGCTCAGGATAGGCTTCTCGAGCAATCTCAAGAAATTGCCATGCCTTCAGCTCGCAATGACTAATCGTAGTGGCGGAGTTCATCTCCGCCTCAGGTCGGGGACAAGCCCCGACCCTACAGACTCTCGCCAGGGGAGGAATAACCATATTTAAGCTCCACAAGGCTGTCTAAAAAGTGCTTTCTCGCAGGGAGCCCAATCTGCGGGAGCCCACAAAATGGCTCCCGCTTCGATTGAAGGAGGTTAAGGTGAAGATATTGTCTCTGTTACCGCCTGGAAAGCGTTGACCAGCCCCTGCCCCACACCATCGGCAGCGATGGGAGTACAACTATTTTCAATAGCCCACCGCACCTCGTCATTGACTGCTCCATTGCCGTTGCTATCCTCAGCGATACTGAAAACTAAGGCAGCTACGCCCGAGACATGGGCCCCGGCTGCCGAGGTGCCTGTCTTATAGCCATATTGATTCTGGGGCAATTCAGAGTAAATGTTAAAGCCCGGAGCAGCTACATCTACCCAGTCGCCATAGCTGGATAACAAAGCTAGGGAGTTGTTTCCATTGGTGCCAGCCACCGCTAGGCAATTGACATAATAAGCCGGATAGGAAGGCTCCGACCCGCCTTTATTGCCCGCCGCTGCTATAAGTATCGCTCCCTGGCTCCAGGCATAGTTTACCGCTTCTACCAAATTCGGCGATGCTACCATGGACAGGCTTAAGTTGATAACTTTGGCTCCGTGATCCACCGCCCAGATGATGCCTTTGGCTACCACAGATGGCTCGCACCTTCCCACATCATCAGCCACCTTCACATTCATCAGCCGACATTCCGGGGCAATGGCGGCAATGGTGCCTGCCATGTGGGTCCCGTGCCCATAAAGGTCATCGCTTGTCGGGCTACCGGTGAAATTGACCTCAGCCACCACCCTATCGGCCAAATCCAGGTTATCCTTATTAATGCCCGTATCCAGCACAGCCACTATAATTGACTGGTCTCCTCGGGTTATTTGCCAGGCCTGGGGTGCTTCAATCTTGGTTACCCCCCACCTCTCAGCCAGATAGCTATCATCGACAGAATACGTCGTCTGTGAGGAAGGACTATAGGTTGAGGAATCGCTATTATCGGCATGTGCCACATAATAAGCGGGCGAATAACTATAGGCTGACACGCTTTCTCTGGCAAGGAACACATCGAGTGCTAACGCAGCAACGAGTATTACCTCAACCAGCGTCAATGCTATGGCTAAATATTTTAGCTTCTTCAATATACATTAAATTTAGCAGCCATCCAATCCAATAGGAATCACCCATCGGTACCGTTTTGGTACCATTTTGCCTAGAATATAGTAATGCGACCTTTTACCTAGGACTCATTGGCTAGGGACGTTTATAGTCTTGTGCAGGACCTCGTATAGAACTTCTGTACCTAGGGTCGTGCAGCATGAGGCTAAAGCCCCGTTTGGCATTGCGAGCCCCAACTTGTCGGGGCGTGGCAATCCCAGGGCTCAACAGTCCCACCGAGATTGCTTCGTCGCTTCGCTCCTCGCAATGACAAAGGGAGAGTCAGCCTTGCATGACTAATCGTAGCGGCGGAGTTCATCGCGGCGGAGTTCATCTCCGCCTCAGGTCTACGCGATTGGCTGAGGAACATCGAGGGGCGCCAGTGGAAGGATGCTGAGGAAAAGTACCGTCTTACCCCGGGGCCTGGTACTGGTACTTTCTAACCAGTACTATTTGACAGAAACAAGGGGGCTGTGCTAGCATTAGACATAATATTTGGAAGGGAGGCAGGGCAAAGAAAGTAGATTCTCTAGTACCTCTGGTATCTACTACTTGGTTGACAAACTCGAAAAACCCCCCCAAAAGTACTGGGAAAAGTGAGGGATTTCCCCTTTTTTTGCGACTATATATATACAAAGGTAATAGCTAATTAGTACTGGCCAGGAGGTATAGGTATGAAAAAGATAATAATTTCTTTACTCGGCGTGGCGGTCTTGATTTTAATGGTCTTGCCAGCCGTCACCCCGTCGCCGGTGCTGGCGGCGGCCCCGAGTGTGCTATCAGTAACAGAAACAGAATTTAACTCCTCTTCAGCAACAAACCATTATGTCGATATGCCAGGAACGGTTGACGCGAATGATTTGCTGATTCTTCTTTTCGTCAATTGTGGTAGCTCTACGGTAACCACGCCTTCCGGATGGACTCAACTGGCGTCGGATAGCAATTCCAATGTCAGGTTCTCTGTCTACTACAAGATAGCCGTAGGCGATGAGGACGGCACGACTGTTAATTGCGTAACCTCCGACAGTCAGAGAGCGGCAGCACAGGTTTACAGGATTAGTAGCAGTAGTTGGCATGGCACAACCCCCCCAGAGATTTCGACTGCCGCAACAGGGAACAGCAATTCACCAAACCCAAGTTCTCTTAATCCAGCAGGATGGGGGACAGAAGACACTCTTTGGATAGCTGCAGCGGGAATTGGGGATGATGCTGGAACGGATGGTTATCCAAGCAATTATACAAATGGTGAACAAACACAGGGTGAGGGCAGTGGCGCTGATTGCCAACTCAACTCAGCCAGGCGGGAAAACACTACTGATTCGGAAAACCCAGGTTCCTTCGATCTTGGCGGGTCTGGTAGCGACCATTGGGTCGCTTTCACAATAGCTGTCAGACCTGTTCTCGACACTACCGCTCCAGCCGTATCCTTTATAATTCTCGCTGACCCAGACCCTACCAATGCACCTTCGGTAGATTTCACTGTTATATTCAGTGAATCAGTTACCGGTGTAGATACAGGGGATTTTAGCCTAACAACAACCGGCAGCATTACTGGAGCCTCAGTTACCGGTGTTTCAGGTAGTAGTACCACATATACAGTGACAGTAAGCACAGGTACAGGAGAAGGGACCATTAGACTAGATGTTGTTGATGATGATTCCATAACCGATACTGCCGGTAATAAACTCGGCGGTACTGGTCCTGGTAACGGTAATTTTACTACTGGCCCGTTCTACACTATAGACGAAACCCTACCCTCACCCGGCGACGTAATAATCGATAAAGCGGCCGAATGGGTCGACGAGTCAAACAACATCGCCATGGTGACCCTGACGGTCGATGGTGTAAACATAGTAGGTACAAGCGATATTGTACTTGTTATAGATCGCTCGGGCAGCATGGACGATTATGTCCCAGAAACTACGACAACGAAGCTTGCGGCTGCAAAAACTGCGGCCATAGAGTTTGTTAACACTCTATTGGCGGATGAGTATGAAGGTGTAAATCAAATTGCGGTCGTATCCTTTGGTAGCCAGGGTTACGGTGCCGGAACGGTAACTACCGATATTGGTTTGACTGGTACAACTGGAAGGGCCAGCGTGATTACCTCCATAAATAATCTTGATGCAACTGGTGGCACCACTACCCAAGCGGGTATTGAGAGGGCTGATAGCATTTTAGACGGCAGCACGGCTGACAGTAAGATCATCGTGCTGCTTTCCGATGGTGAACCCACTTACAGTTACCAGGCCACTGCTGCCTCACCTGCCGGGCCAGCGGATTGGGACCTGAATTATCCGACTGTGAATGCAGATGATAGCGCTTTAGCTAATAAGCTGACAGCATTCGGTATAACAAGGTTGGGAAGCGGTAGTAGTTATTACTACTCTACTGGTAGCTACACGGTAGATGGTCAACTTGTAAATAACAACGGTCTTCCAACGATTTCCCAGGCACTGATTGCGAAGCAACAAGGCTACGTTATCTATACGGTGGGTTTTGCGCTGGCAGGTTCAACTGAAGGTCAATACACCATGGAGTATTGTGCCAGTTCTGCAACCAAGTACTACGAAACGGCAGACGACCTCTCAACAGTATTTGAAGAAATCGCCGGCAGTATCATAGCCGCCGGCCATAACGCGGTCATTGAGGACACCATGGGCTACGACTTTTCTCCCGATTATGAATGGGAACTGATCAAGCCGGGCGACCCTGACTATGCCGCACATCCGATAACCGTTTTACCGGGGACATATAACTTAACAGTTGAAGAGCCAATCCCACCAGGTGTCGACAAGATTACCTGGACTCTGGGCATAATAACAGAAGAAACGGCAACCCTCACTTACTATGTTCGTTTGAAAGCGACGTCACTTTTCAGCGGCAGTGATATGCCGATTGATACCAACTCAGAGGCTGTCATTACTTATGAAGACTATGAAAATCAAGAGCAAACGGACTATTTCCCCGAACCAGCACTAGGCTGCCCCTTAGGCAGTATACAAGTTTCGAAAATCGATGAATACGGCAACCCATTAACGGGTGCCGGATTCACACTGTATGGCAATGAAGCTTGTACTGATGTGGTTGGGAGCGAACAGTTCGTCACTGCGAATCCAATTACACTATTCACAAGTATGATACCCGGAACGTACTACATGAAGGAGACAACCGCACCTCCGAATTGCTTTAACAACACGGATGTTTACAGGTTGGTTGTAGATCAATATGGATCAGTATCCGTATTCATCAAAGTCGGCGAGACTTATGAGCCTGTTGAGTTAGTAGGAGGAGTTCTGGTTATCGCGAACACCCTTCAGGTCCCTGCCTGGAGTCTGGACAAGACCGTTACGCCGGAAGGCCCGCTGACTGCTCCCACCACGCTGAACTACACGGTGGTGCTCAGCAACGACGGCAATGTCGATATCTCCGGCATCAACTTCACCGATAGCCTGGTCGCCGTTCCCGGCGATCCGACAGAATCCCTTAGCGACAATGATGTCCTCAATGTCGGCGAGACCTGGACCTGGAGCTACACCTACGATGTAACCCAGGCAATGATCAACGCCGGCAGCGACATTGTAAATATTGCCACTGCCAGCAGCACCGGGATGACCGATGCCACCGACAGCACGACAGTCGCCATCACCCGGAACGCTGCCCTTCATGTGACCAAGACGGCTGACGTGGCCACCTATGATGAGGTCGGTGATGTGATCACCTACACCGTGACCATCTACAACGATGGCAACGTGAGCCTGAACAATGTGAGCCTGAACGACACTCTGGTGGATGTCAGCGGCGTCACGCCCACGGGCGACGACGGCAACGGCAAACTGGATCCGGGTGAGACCTGGACCTATACCTATACTTACACCATCACCCAGGACGACCTGGGTGCCGGCCAGGTAGACAACACTGCCACCGGCTCGGCCTACTTCGGCGAGGATAAATACAGCGACAGCGATGACGAGACGGTGACGGCCGACCAGACAACAGCCATAGATGTGGACAAGGAAGCTGACGTGGCCACCTATGATGAGGTCGGTGATGTGATCACCTACACCGTGACCATCTACAACGATGGCAACGTGAGCCTGGACAATGTGAGCCTGAACGACACCCTGGTGGATGTCAGCGGCGTCACGCCCACGGGCGACGACGGCAACGGCAAACTGGATCCGGGTGAGACCTGGACCTACACCTATCAGTACACCATCACCCAGGATGACCTGGATGCCGGGCAGGTAGACAACACTGCCACCGGCTCGGCCTACTTCGGAGAGACCGAATACACCGACAGTGATGATGAGGAAGTCTCCGTGCCCACGATAGCGCTGACACCACCGTCAGTGACCAACATACTGCCTGGTGATGACAGCCATGAATTCACGGTAACGGTGAAGGACCAGCATGGCAATCCCATGGCAGGGCAGAACGTAAGCCTGGAGACCACTTTTGGGACTTTGAGTGTTAATCACGTCATCACAGGAGTTGATGGCACAGCCACCTTTACCATAAGTTCTAATGAACCGGGCACGGCGATCATCACAGCCACCCTGGGTGATTTGAGTGACACCGCCACCAAGACATGGACTCTGGAGCCGGCGGTGGTCACCACCTTAGAGCTTTGGCCCTCGACGGGCAGCAACCGTGTGAACACGACCCATGCCCTCATAGCCACGGTCTATGACCAATTCCACAATGTGATGGCAGGTGTCCCTCTGACCTGGAACATAACCGGCGTGGGAAACTTCTCCGGCACCCCGGAGAGCCCAACCGATGTTAATGGCGAGGCGGATGCCGTGATTACCTCCAGCGTGACTGGAACAAGTGTGGTAAAATGCACAGTGGCAACTAATACGTCGATATTTGCCACTGCTACCAAGACATGGACTAGTGGTGGCGGTGGCGGTGGTGGCGGTGGCGGTGGCGGTTGTCCTCGGCTTAAATACCTCACGGTGGACTGGGAAGGGCAGATCACCGACGAGCCCCTTTACAGCAATGACAAGCTAGCAGTAGATTTGCTTGGGCCTAGCTCCGATCTCAGTCACAACTTATTCCTAGAGCAGGGGACTCACGCACCAGTTGTTTACAAAACGACACACTACCTGATAATAGTCAGAGAGCTCGAGGAAATACCTGCTCTGCCAGAGAATACTGAAGCAATTGTGGTATTTAACATAACTCCTGCGGACGCCACATTCGACAAGGATATTTTCCTGACACTGGGCATCGATAAACTTCCCGAGAATGCTCTAAATGTAACCATGGCTTATTATGATGATGTTGATGGAGTCTGGGTACCAATGGGGAGTGAAGCAGGTGGGCCAAATGGCGTGGCAGAACTGACTCTATCCGCGCCGATAAACCACTTCAGTATTTTTGGCGTGCTGGCTGAGCTTGCTCCCACACCTACCCCGCCAGCTCACTTCGTGCCCGGTGGCTTGAGCATCGTGCCCAGTGTGGAAAGGATATGGGAACCTGTCACCTTCGTGACCAAGACCGGGGAAAGCGCTACCATTACTGCCAATGTGGTCAACGACGGTGGACAGGGAGGCACCTATACTGTTGAGCTGAAGCTAAATGGAGAAGCAGTAGATACCAAGATAGTGACACTGGCTGCCGGACAGAGCAAGCAAGTGAGTTTCACTGTGTCTGGATTGGACTACGGCCAGTATGAGGTGGAGGTTGCCGGATTAAGCGGCGAATTCACGGCATCACGAACCATCACCTGGTGGCTTATCATTGTCATAATAGCTGCGATTGGCTTGATTATCTGGGGAGTGGTCTGGGGGAGAAGAAGGCGCAAGACGGCGCAGCAAGAGGCATAGAAAGATAAAACGGGGATAATCGAGCTTCAGGCTCGGTTATCCCCTCCCTCTTTCACCCTGCCAAATCTAGTTAAGAATAAACGTGGGATAGCTTTATAGCAAGGAGATTTGGCTAGGGAAAAATTGTTGACTGTGTGCCTATAGGTTAGGTGGTAACAGCGATAAATACCATAATCATAAGGAAATCATTCGACAGAGGTTAGATAAACTGGTGAAAAAAAGGAAGGCAAAAGACATAAAGCGCGCATTAGCTCTCGTCATTCTTGTCTCGCTGGTGGCGTTGCTAATAATTACTTCTGGATGTGTGGCAGCTGGAGCTCAAACCAGGGAGCCTTATACCTATTCCTCTGAGATTTACGATGCATCTAAGGTTTCGCCGGCAACCGAACAGGAGGTTCTGGATTTCCTCGCTCAAGACGCCACAGATAAGAATTTGTGGAGAGAGGGGATCTATGAGTGTGGACATTTCTCCGCTGATGTCTGGTGGAATGCCTATATGCAAGGACTGGAGGCCTGCATGGTTTGGGTAGAGCGTATGAAATGGGGTGAGGAACAACTTCACTGGGTAGTTAAGTTTCGCATTGAAGACGGGACTCAGAACTATTGGCTCTGGGTAGAGCCGTCAAGTGATGAGGTTGTTGACGAAGACGACTACACAATCCAGGACACTTTTTGCGGAGAGGAAGCTTTCAATCTTTGCAAAACTTGGTGGGAGGAAAACCCTAGCTAGTCAAAGCTTGCCTATTACTCTCCTTCCTTGATAATCTCAAACAACTTTTCCGTGCTCTCTAGATGGTCAATATATAGAATGCCATCGAGATGCTCAATTTCTTGTTCGAGAGCCTGAGCCAGAAGCCCTTGTGCTTTGAGACGAAATTGCTTACCGTATCGGTCTTGCGCTTTGATTTTCACCGTTACCGCTCTTTTTATTTCCCCAAAGTAGCCAGGTACGGATAAGCAGCCTTCTTGAACTATTCGCTCACCTTCCTTTTTTACTATTTCAGGGTTAATTAGAGTGATGAGTTCCTGTTCCGGTACCTCGATGACTGCTACACGGAGCAACACTCCTACCTGCGGGGCAGCGAGACCGGCTCTATTTGGGTCAGCGCGTAAAGTATCAATCATGTCATCGATTAACTTTTGAATGGAGTCATCGATTTTAGTTACTCTTTTGGCCTTTTGCCGCAACACGGGGTCAGGCAAAGTGCGGATCTGTAAAACTGCCATACTTCCTCTGAAAACGCGCCTGGATTTTTATCTCATTCTGATTATATCACTGCTTGCTGGCTAAAATCACCTTAGATATTCGAGATAAGAACAATTGACCTTGGTCGGGCTGAGATGTAAAATCAGTCTGAAAGTACTCTATGAAAGGGAGGGTGAATGGCAAATCAAGACGCTGTTCGACTGGATATTGAAGATACTATTGCCACGGTGCTGTTGAATCGACCGGAGGCATTGAATGCTTTTAACCAGGAGGTCTTATTAGGGCTTCAACAAATAGCGCAGGCTATCAAGGAGAACCCTGAGGTCAGGGTTGTTATTATAACCGGTGCCGGTGATAAGGCATTTAGCGCCGGGCTGGACTTGAAGATGGTGGCCTCCGGGAGCGGCCCCACGGAAATTGTTCCCAGTTACCGGCAGGGCTATGATTCCCTGTACAATTTGAAGATGATATTTACCATGTACGAAGAGCTGGCCGCACCGGTTATCGCTGCCGTAAACGGGTACTGTTTAGGAGCAGCCCTGGAGCTCATTCTTTGCTGCGATATACGCCTGGCTTGTGATACTGCCGTATTCGGGCTTCCTGAGATTCGGTTGGGGGTTATCCCTGACCTGGGAAGCACGCAGCGGTTACCCCGGATAGTGGGAACTGGCATTGCTAAGGAGTTGATTCTTACCGGACGGAGAATCGACGCTGCCGAAGCGCTCCGGGTTAGGCTGGTAGATCATGTATATTCCAAAGACCAGCTAATGGTTGAAGCCAAGAAGCTGGCCGAAGAAATAGCCAAAATCAATCCCCGCCTTATTCAAGGTGCCAAAAGGGCGACTACTCTTGCTCTGTCGACCCCGCTCGACATAGGGCTTCGCATGGAGACCGACATATGTCTTGGCTCAGGTAGTGGTGCCGAAATGGGTGAAGCCGCCCAACAGTTTACCAAGAAGGAGTAGCCTCAACATGTCTCGGCGACAGAGTTAGGCTGGTCAGATGCGAATGCTCAGCTAAGCTTCTATATGAGTCAACAATTCGATAATACCACCAAGTGAGAAGGACTGAACCTCAGGAGGCAGCAAAGTTTCATTGACCGGCAACAGAAGAGCAGAGTAAAATCCATGGTAATGTACAACAAGGCTGTGCTCGATAATGGCTTGCGAGTTATCACCAGTACTATGCCTCATAGCCGCTCAGTATGCCTTGCCATCCTCATAGGTGCTGGTTCCTGCTACGAAAGTGAAGAGGAAGCAGGCATCTCCCACTTCGCTGAGCATTTGTTCTTCAAAGGCACACAGCGGCGACCAACGTCCAAGGAAATAACTCAGGATATTGAAGGCGTTGGTGGCATAATCAATGCTGGCACAGACAAGGAATTAACTATCTTCTGGTGTAAGGTTGCTAAGCCTCACTTCCCCATCGCCCTTGACGTGCTATCTGACCTCTTGCTCAATTCTCTCTTTGATAGCAAAGAAATAGAGCAAGAGCGGCGGATTATCAGCGAGGAAATCAATATGAACCTGGACCTTCCTCAGCAAAGGATAAGCATGCTCATAGACGAGCTGTTATGGCCGGAACAACCTCTGGGGCGCGAGGTCATCGGATACAAGGAAACTGTATCTTCGATAACAAGGGGGCAACTATTAAACTACGTTGCTCGCAGATATATGCCCAATAACACCGTGCTTAGCATTGCTGGCAACATACAACATGAAGAAGCAGTGGCTCAAATTGAGTCCCTGTTTGGTAAATGGGCTTCCGGGGAGCTAATTACTGGCTATATAACTGATGACAAGCAAACGGAAGCCAGGTTGCGTATTGAGCCCAAAGATATCGAACAAGCACATCTTTGCCTCGCTGTTCACGGCTTTTCTCGCTCCCACCCGCAACGCTTTACCCTTGACTTGCTTAACACAGTCCTTGGCGGTGGCATGAGCAGCCGCCTATTTACGGAGATACGAGAGCATAGGGGGCTAGCCTATGATATTCACAGCTATGCCGAGCACTTCCTCAAGTCGGGGTCATTTGCTATTTATGCTGGCGTTGACCCCCAGAAAATAGAAACTGCTGTGGCAGCCATCCTCGAAGAGATATCTCAGATTAAACAGGGAATTACCGCCACTGAGCTTACCAGGGCTAAGGAATTGTCAAAAGGAAGATTATATTTGCGTTTTGAGGATAGCCAGAATGTAGCGTTATGGTACGGTGGTCAGGAGATATTAACGCAGCAAATCCTGGACATAGACGATGTTATTTCTATTGTGGATGCTATTACCATAGATGAGCTAAAAGGGGTGGCCGAGGAGATTATAACCGATAGTGGGCTTAATTTAGCTGTAACAGGACCGGTTAAGAAAGACAATCTTATCAAGGAAAAGCCTTTAAGACAATTGCTTAAGATCTAATGTTATACAGAAAGAACCGCCTTATGGCGGTTCTTTCTGCTTCTGGTGAATTTAGTTGAATTCCAGCCACAGGGGCTACATCATGCCCTCGTATCCTCCTCCTCCTCCTGGCATCGCCGGCATCTTTTCCTTCTCAGGAATGTCGGTTACCAAGCACTCCGTAGTCAGAATCATAGTGGCAATGCTCGCACCATTCTGTAGAGCGCTCCTGGTGACCTTGAGAGGGTCTACAATGCCCCTTTCTATCATATTTACGCCCATTTCATCTTTGAAGGCGTCGTAGCCTATGCCGGGCTTGCTTTCCTTTATGGCATTTATCACCACTGAGCCCTCCCGGCCACTATTTTCAGCGATGCACCTGAGAGGCTCTTCCATGGCTCGTTTCAATAAAGCCTCACCAGTAGCCTCATCGCCCTTCAATTTGAGCTTTTTTAAGGCCGGCAAGGCATTGAGGAGAGCAACACCACCACCAGGCAGGATACCTTCTTCCACAGCAGCTCGAGTAGCTGACAAGGCATCCTCTACACGGTGTTTCTTTTCTTTAAGCTCTGTTTCCGTAGCCCCACCCACCTTAATCACTGCCACGCCGCCGGCTAGTTTAGCCAGTCTTTCCTGTAATTTCTCCTTATCATAATCCGAGGTGCTTATATCTATCTCAGTCCTGATTTGCTTAATTCGAGCCTCAATATCCTCAGTCTTACCCTTCCCCTCAACAATGGTGGTATTATCTTTATCAGCAATCACTCTTCTGGCTCGACCTAAATCCTCCACGGTTACCGAATCAAGCTTCCTGCCGATTTCTTCAGATATAACATTGCCTCCGGTAAGAACGGCTATATCCTGAAGCATTGCCTTCCTACGGTCGCCAAAGCCAGGTGCTTTAACCGCCAGGGGAGATAGAGTGCCCCTCAGCTTATTGACCACTAATGTAGCCAGGGACTCTCCTTCGACATCCTCAGCAAGAATAACCAAATTCTTGGACATTTGTACGATTTTTTCCAGAGCCGGCAATATATCGTTTATGGCGGAAATCTTCTTATCAGTGATGAGGATGTAGGGGTCTTCTAGCTCTGCCCTCATTTGTTCGGCGTTGGTGATGAAATAAGGGCTAATATAACCACGGTCGAACTTCATCCCCTCGACAAATTCAGTCTCGAATTTCAGCCCTTTGCCTTCTTCGACAGTGATAACGCCATCTTTGCCCACCTTTTCCATAACGTCAGCAATCAAGTTGCCAATTTCTGGGTCAATAGCTGATATAGCGGCTACCTGAGCTACCTGCTCTTTACCAGCCACCGGTATAGACATTTTCTTGAGCTCATCAACTAAAGCCTCTACCCCTTTATCAATCCCACGCTTTAGAGCCATGGAATCAGCTCCAGCAGCAATGTTCTTGAAGCCCTCACTAATAATAGCCTGGGCTATAATAGTGGATGTACTGGTGCCATCGCCACACTGGTCGTTAGTCTTGGTGGCTGCCTGCTTTACTAGCTGCACCCCCATATTCTCAAACGGGTCAGGTAAGTCTATTTCTTTGGCTATAGAAACGCCGTCGTTGAGAACTGAAGGAGCGCCCCATTTTTTATCCAATGCTACAGGCCGCCCGCGTGGTCCCAGAGTCACCCTGATAGCATCAGTCAGGGTATCTACGCCGTTCTTTAATGATTTTCTTGCTTCTTCTCCGAAAATAATTTGTTTTGCCATTCGCTTACCTCCTTTTCTTAACTCTTCTTAGCCAGAATGTCGCCCTCACGCATGATAACCACATCTTCGTCATCTAGCTTAAACTCGGTGCCAGCGTATTTGGAATAAATAACTTTGTCTCCCTTCTTAACCTCCATGGCAATACGTTTGCCATCTTCAGTCAACCTACCTGGACCTACAGCAATAATTTTCCCCTCCTGGGGCTTCTCTTTGGCTGTATCTGGCAAAACTATCCCTCCTTTGCTGACTTCTTCCTTGGCTGTGGGTTTTATCACTACCCTGTCTCCCAAAGGTTCAATTTTAGCCATATTCCCTCCTTTCCTATATTTATTTTAGCACTCTACCCTTGAGATTGCTAACTTTCTATTATATCAAGAAAACCCAAAAATGCAAAAGGTTTTCACTAAAATTCGGCAATTTTTCTTGAATTATTACACTAAACCGTGTATAATTTTTGAGAGATGGAGCGGAGAAAAAAGGAAAAAAGACAATGGAGTAAAGAAGAGATCCGGGCGCTGAGGCAACACCTGAACTTAACTCAAGTGAAGCTAGCCGAGGAATTAGGCACGCGGCAGCAAACGATCAGTGAATGGGAAAAGGGGATGTATCGCCCTCGAGGAGCATCGGCGACCTTGCTCAGCATAGTTGCTGAGCGTAGTGGCTTTATTTACAGAGCCGAAGAAAAGCACGATGAATCAAATTAAGGTTGGCTGCTGCGGTTTTTCCAGGGGCAGGAGGAAATATTGTGAGCAAAGCTCTAAGTTTTAAACAATTGATATAAAGTGACAGGTAATTTTTTTGTGCCATGATTACACGTAATCGGATAAAATTCTCGGAAAAGCAAGCAGTTCTAATATGGCAACAAGCGGGGGGAAGGGAGTTGACCTCCTCAGAAGACGAGATATTCAGTGTAATCTACCCTGGGAGGACCAATGGTGATAACGGCCCCGATTTTCGGGATGCAGTTATTGTAAATAAATCTCATTTGACGAAAGGGGATGTAGAGGTTCACGTTAAATCCAGCGATTGGTATAGCCATAAGCATCATGCTGATACTGAATATAATAATGTCATCCTTCATGTTGTGATGTGGCATGATTGTAATTCAGCTACATTACTACAAAACGGCAAGACAGTTCCCGTGCTATGTCTGGCGAAGGCATTGCGGCACCAAGCCTATTTGCTGCCTCACCAGCTTCCTTGCTTCCGGATACTGGACCACGTGGCTAGGCAAACTTTAGGAAAGTTATTGAACACTGCCGGTGAAGAAAGGTTTAAGCAGAAGGCGATGCATCTTAAAGCAGAGTTAAAACAAGAAGAGGCGGGGCAGGTGCTTTTCCGGGGCATTATGAGGGCTCTGGGTTATGCTAAAAACACAAAATCCTTTGAAGCCCTTGCCGACAGAATGCCCCTCAATTCCATCGAATCCCGAGAAGGCTTGACCACGAAGCAAGCTTTGTTGTTAGGCACAGCCGGGTTATTACCTTTTCAAAGATGGCAAGGAAAGTTTGCCAGGGAAAAAGAAGTCCAGGAATTGGAGCAAATATGGCAGTCAGCGGGTCAAAAAGTTAAAACCATGAAGGAAGGTGACTGGAATTTCACACACATATATCCCAACAATTCTCCAGTACGACGCATTGTCGCCCAGAGCTACCTTCTTGAGCGTTACTGCGAAGGAAAACTATTAGCAGGGATATTGCAGCTAGTGAAGGAAGCACCTCTGCCCGGTGGGCACCGCGTACTTGAGAACGGTTTGACCGTGGCCGGCGATGGCTACTGGCGGGACCATTTCGATTTTGACGTCAGAAGTAAAACAAAGATATCGGCTCTTTTGGGAAATAGCAAAGCAGGTGAAATTGCAGTAAACGTGATATTGCCCTTTACTTTCTCCTGGGGAGAATTAGCTAATGAGGCGAAACTAACAGAGAACGCTATAGAGCTTTACCGTAATTATCCCCAATTGGCTGAGAATTGCATAACACGGCATATGAAGAAGCAGCTTTGCCTTGAAGAACCTTTTGATTTCACTGCCTGTCATCAGCAAGGGCTCATTCATATCTTCAGGAACTACTGTCGTGAGGGAAGATGCTCACAGTGTCCTCTGGCTAGGTGAGGAATACTGAGGCGTAAGCTCAAAAATCGTCGACCCAGCCGACAACCCCCGAACCCGCGTTCACGCAGGTGAGGGCAAAGTCCTCATTGGAAACCAGGCCGACCTCGGGAATATCTTTAAGGTCGCCCATGGATTTTTGCCCATTTTTTATCGCCTCCTCAATTGCTGCCTCGATTGCCGCTTTAAGAGTTGCAACCTCGTCATGGAGGCGTTTTACTTCCATCTTCAATTTCTTACTCCCTTGATTGGTTATCCCCTTCAGTATTAAAATCTTAATAAAAATTCTACAGCCTGTCTATGACCCAAAAGTCCTACACCTGGGCATCAAGGCTTTCTTGCTATAGCCTGAAAGTACTAGGGAGAGAGAGTTTTCAACCTACCGGAAACAAATCTAGAAACTAAAGGCCAAGAATAAGAATGACAAATCAAAACTCAAAAATGTAGTGCGAGGCTTCTGCCTCGTGCCAGGGTGGCATTGCACGACCTTGAAAGGTCGCACTACGATTGTGTTTGGAATTTAAGCCGCGGAGATTGCCACGCCCCGACAAGTCGGGACTCGCAATGACACAGGAGGTTATTACCCAACGTTACACACATATAAAGTGTCACGCATCTATCTGAACTGGATTAGAAACTGTTGAAGAGTTCAACCAAGACTGAGGCTGGGCACTACATCCAGGTCATAACCGCTTATTTTGCCAGCCTGGAAATGATAATAGCCACAAGCAGCCACCATAGCAGCATTATCAGTACATAAGTGGGGAGGGGGAATAAGAACCGGGACTGGCGAGCTGGCAAGGAAATGCCGGGTTAATGTCTTATTGGCTGCCACTCCACCGCTCAGCAAAATTTGCTCCACCTTCAATTGTTTTGCGGCTTCAATTGTTTTGGCAACTAAAACATCGACTATAGCCAGCTGGAAGCTTGCTGCGACATCGGCAACTGAGACCCCTCCCTTGTGAACAAGATGCCACAAGGCAGTTTTTAGTCCACTGAAGCTGAAATCATGGCTTCCCTTGAGCCAGGCTCGAGGGAGGGGCAAGCAAGGAATTCCAGAGCGGGCTGCCCGTTCAATAGCTGGACCTCCAGGGTAGCCCAAGTCCAAGATTCTAGCCGCTTTGTCAAAGGCTTCGCCAGCAGCGTCATCCCTGGTCCGCCCTAACTTTTCAAATTGCCCATGTCCCTTCATCAATACTAAATCGCTGTGTCCACCGGAAACAATTAGACAGAGGCAGGGGAATTTCACTCTACCATTTTCGCCAGCTGGGGGGGGATCCAGCCAATTAGCATAGATATGTGCCTCAAGATGGTTAACCCCGGTAATGGGTAATTTTTTAGCTAAGGCAATTGCCTTGGCCACGTTAACGCCGACCAACAGCGACCCGGCCAGCCCCGGGCCGAAAGTCACAGCAATACCATTGATATCCTGCCAGGAGATTTCGGTCATTGCCTGGCTGACAACCGGGATAATAGTGAGGAGATGCTGCCTTGAGGCGACTTCGGGGACTACGCCGCCATAGCGAGCATGAATGTCTATTTGTGAGGCTACAACATCGGAGATAATTCTGCTGCCGTCCTCCACTACGGCAGCAGCAGTTTCATCACAAGAGGTTTCAATACCCAGGATTTTCGTTTTCGTCCTCATGAACTGCCGCCACTATCCTGGCATAATCCTGCACAACATCTTATCCTGGCGCCTCAATACTCCCCGAAGCTGAGGAGGAGCTTCCCTGCTTACAATGATAAGTCGCCCTTTGCCTCTCTCATTGGCTACCAATATTTGGCAGAGTACACAGCCATAAAAATGTTATATATTCGCTTCTCCTGCCTTCTTAACAGCGTATTGTACTAGAGGTGGCGAAAGGAGTCCAAAAACTACTGTTGTGACCGTCGTAATTGTGACTACCGTGTCTCCAAGCTCGCGCCCCGATAATGCCTGAGCTGCCAGGAAAGCAAGCCCCATGGCAACACCTGCTTGAGGTAACATGGCAAAGCCAAGATACTTCTTGACTCTGGGCTCGGATCTGGCCATAGCACCCCCCAGACTGCATCCCGTTATCTTGCCGATACCTCTGCCAATGCAGTACACAATCACAACCAGCCATATAGCATTAAAAAGTGAAAAGTCCATCGCCATACCAATGGTAGCAAAAAACAAGACGAATATCGGCGTCATGATATTATCTATCAATTCGTTTGAGCGAGTGCCGATTTGGACATTAAGGTTAATTACTGCGGCCCCTAAAGCCATACACGTGAGAATTGCGGAAACCCCAAGCGTCTCTGCCAGTCCCCAACACAGAAAGGCGGCAGCCAGAGAAATAACAAAGATATGGTCAGAAGAGAGATGCATTCTCTTGGTAAAATAGGAAATAGCAGCTCCAATTCCCCCTCCCAATGCCAGCCCACCTAAAATCTCCCATAATGGGTGAGTAAAGGCAGATGAAATGCCTGTTTCTCCGCCCAACAGCATCTTCGCCAACATAATCCCTACCGCATAAACAACTATGACAACTGCGTCATCCAGCCCGACAAGAGCAACAGTCAAGTCGGTAAATGTTCCTTTTGACCTTAAGTCCCTCAGAACTGCTATTGTTCCTGCCGGGTCGGTTGCACCGGCGAGCGAACCCAAAATTATGGAGAGTGGCAGATCCCTCGTCAATAAATATACAAAACCAAATGTAGCAAAAACAGTTATGACAACTTGCACAATCAATATGATGACCATCTGCTTACCCATTCTTTTTAGAAAAGCGAACGAAAAGCTCAATCCCACTATGTAGGCAATAAGAGCAAGCGTGATTCCGGTGATAATGACATTGAATTGTTCGGGTGGTCTGAAATTTAAAACCTGTCCTATGATAATACCCGAGAGAATATAGGCTAGAATTTCTGTTAAGTGTAGCTTGCGTAATGCCCTTCCGAGTATAAATCCAAGTATGAGAATTAAAGCTACCAAGACATAGATATTCATAAGGTATTCAGGAACTTATATCTGAGATTCTTTACCAGTAGCTGGATTGTTATTTCTCCCAGGAGTCTTTTATTTTCATCAACAACTGCTAATCTGCGGATATTGAAGGAGGAAAACTTTCTTAAGACATCAGCTACAGTTTCTTCCGGCGAGCATACAACAGGATTATGTCTCATGATATCCTGGACAGTAGTTTCTTTATGCAATATCTGAGCCATGGGAACTCCGAATATCCTTTCCTTTTTCTCCCGATGGGGAATAATCCAACGCAATATATCGTGTTCCGTTACCACTCCCACCACTTTCATCTCCTCGGTATTGTTAACCACCCATGCGTGTGCCCTAAGGGCGAGCTCGGCACAAAACTCAGTGCAAATCGCATTCTCTTCCATAAATGGTGTATCATGCCCAGGTAGCATTATCTCTTTTACTTTTATCTTGTAAAATTCTTCCATTATGGTCTGTTAAGAAAAACTACCTGTCTCGATTTGGCTAGAAACTTGCAGTAAAGCTTTGTCATGTGCTTATGTTAGTATTCTAATAGAGAAGAAAAGATTAGGCAAGCAATAACGGCTTGCCTGGCGCTGTCCAGTATGTTAGCGTAGCTTTGTATTTCAGGCGTTTTGAGCATGACTTCTATTATTCTCGCCGGTGGTAAAAGTTCGAGGCTTGGTCGGAGCAAGGCTCTTCAGGCTATCGGGGGTAAGAGTCTTATCCAGTGGGTGATTGACCACCTTGCTATCCTCAGCACAGAAATCATCATAGCGACTGCTCATGGCGAAGCAATTCCCTGCTCCTCGGCTGTAAAGATAAAAACGGTAGCCGATATTTATCCTGGAAAGGGTCCGCTTGTGGGCATTTACTCAGGTTTAATAGCCTCATCTAGTTCGCGGGCTATCGTCGTTGGCTGTGATACACCGTTTCTGAGTATTAGCTTGCTTGAATATATTACTCAAACATGCTCAACATTTGATATTGTTGTTCCCCGGATAAAGAATAAATTAGAACCACTTTGCGCAGTGTATTCTAAAAATTGTTCAGGCCTCATCCAAGGGTTGCTGGAGCAAGATGAACTGAGGATTAGAAAACTTTTTAGCATGGTCAAGGTGAAGTACGTTGAAGAGGACGAGATAAACAGATTTGATCCGGAGCACTTAAGCTTTTTCAACATAAATAGCCAGGATGATCTGGACAGGGCAAGAAAGCTGGCAACCGAGAGAGGATGGCTGTCCCGTAGAAGTTGAGTCCCTACCTTGCCACCACACCCCCTACTTGAATCTAGCTCAATTAAGCGTTCAACAGTTTTCACTGTTGTAAGCCTGACATAGCCCTACCATTTTTACTGGGACAATAAGATAACTGAAGTTACGTATGAGCCTGGGTACCGGGTGCTTCAGCTTGATGGGTAACTTCGGCTAGCTCATGAGCATCCCCCTTCAAGGGACTGGGGCCGAGCTTCTTAATTTCTGAAGTAAAATCAGTGACAACCTGAGCAAATCTCTGCCCCTCGGCAGCGGAAACCCACTCCAGCTTTAGCCGTTCTGGTTCGATTCCAAACTGGGGCAACAGCTTTTTTAGAAGTAAAATTCTCCTTAATGTTTTGTAGTTCCCCTCCATGTAGTGACAATCTCTAGGGTGACATCCCCCTATAAAAACACCATCAGCTCCTCGCTGAAAAGCTTCCAGAATATACACAGGCGCTACTGCTCCGGAACACATTAGCCGTATCATTCTTAAATTCGGTGGATATTGGAATCGGCTTATCCCGGCAAGATCAGCGCCGGCATAGGCACACCAATTGCAGCAAAAGCCAACAATTTTGGGCTCAAAGTTATCCATCTTCATACTCCTGCCAAAGCAGCGTCAAGCATTGCCGAAATTTCTTTTCTCGTAAATCCTCGCTGCTGAACGGCGCCGGAAGGACAGGCAGCACAACAAGTGCCACAGCCCTTGCAAAGAGCTTCATTTACAACAGAAACCCCCTTTTCTTGATCCACAGCAATTGCCCCATAAGGGCAGAGAACCTCGCATACGCCACAACCACTACATAGTGCCTCGTTCACTGAAGCGACGATTCCTTCTCCGATTATGGCATCCTTAACCAATATGGTAGTAGCACGAGAGGCAGCAGCTTTCGCCTGGGCAATGCTTTCCTCAAGCGATTTCGGCGCATGAGCCAGCCCGCAGACAAAGACCCCTTCAGTGGCAAAGTCTACAGGACGAAGTTTGACATGCGCTTCCAAGAAGAAGCCATCTTCATTCACGGGCACCTTGTATAGCATCGCAAGCTCCCTCACCTCTGGTGGAGAGACCATCGCTACACTTAGAGCAAGGATGTCAGCGTCAATAGCTACTTCATCGCCAAGCACTTTATCCTTAACCTGAACTCTGAGCAGAAGCTGACCACCTTTTCTCTCCTGGCTTACCCGAGGTTTATCTTCCAAATCGTAATGCAAAAAGATAATCCCTTTCCGCCTTGCCTCTTCATAATACACCTCATAAAATCCGTATGTCCTTATATCCCGGTAAAGAATATAAATGTTCATCTCAGGTTTCATCTCTTTAAGTTCCAAGGCATTCTTAATTGCCTCATTGCAGCATACCCTGGAGCAATAAGGCCGTTCGTCATTTCGACAACCTACGCACTGGATCATTACTAGATTGTCACAGTTGGTGATATCCGGGTTTTCTCTGACTATTTCTTCCTCGAGTTCAAGTTGAGTAAGCACCCTCGGGTCTCTTCCATAGAGATATTCGTCCGGCTTATATTCTTCGGCTCCGGTGGCAATTATGGTGACACCATGGTCTATCTTTTCTATAACCCTACCTCTATACCTCATTATTTCTGTGGTGAAGTTGCCGACATACCCATGGACGTCCACAATCCAAGTATCGGTATATACTCTAATCTTGGGGTGTTCCTGGATTTGCTTAATAAGCCTGCCAAGAAATTCCTGGACGTCCTCGCCATCAAGATTGTAATGTATCCTTCTTGCTACTCCACCAAGTACGTTGCCCCTCTCGATAAGATAAACCTCGAATCCCTGTTCTGCTAATGTTAAGGCGCTGGTCATTCCTGCTACCCCTCCTCCAATAACTAATGCAGAACGATTAACCGGAAGAGATAAAGGTTGCAGAGCCTCAATCAGCCTTGCTTTGGCTACCGCCATTTTCACCAGGTCTTTTGCCTTCTCAGTTGCTTTTTCTGGCTCACGCATATGTACCCAAGAGCATTGATCCCGGATATTCGCCATCTCAAAGAGATATGGATTTAGTCCGGCCTTTCTGATCGTTTCTCGGAACAAAGGTTCGTGAGTCCTCGGGGTACAAGATGCCACAATAACCCGATTAAGCTTGTATTCCTCAATTACTTTCTTTATCCTCTCTTGAGTATCTTGAGAACAAGTGAAAAGGTTTCTTTCAGCATAGACCACATTGGGCAAGGTCTTAGCAAATTCAGTGACATCAGGGACATTTACATACCCGCCGATATTGATTCCGCAGTGGCAGATGAAGACTCCAATTCTTGGCTCTTCTCCTTTCACATCTTTCTCTGGCGGGTACACCTTTTCTTTGGTCAGAGTGTTCCTTGCCGAAGCCAGAAAAGTAGAAACCTCACCCGCAGCACCACTCGCCTGCATCACTGTCTCTGGAATGTCCTTCGGTGCCGAAAAGGCCCCACAGACGAATATTCCGGACTTTGAGGTCTCCACCGGTGAGAAAGGCTTTGTTTGACAAAATCCGTAAGGATTAAGCTGGATTCCAACCTTTTTAGCGAGCTTAACTAATTCTGGAGAAGACTCGAACCCTACAGAAAGTACCGCCATACTGAATTTCTCAGTCTTTGTTACGCCATCCTCGGTAGTAAATTTGACTACTAGGTCACCCGTGCTATCTACTGCTTCAATGCTGTAAACCTTCGACCTGACGAACTGTATGCCGCTTTCTTCCTTGGCACGCTCGTAGTATCTATCAAAATCTTTGCCGTAAGTCCTGAGATCCATGAAGAAGATAGTTACATCCAGGGGAACAGTACTATGCTCCTTGGCAATCATAGCTTCCTTAATGGCATAAGTACAGCAGACGGAAGAGCAATAAGGTCTGTTATGCTTTGCGTCCCTTGAGCCCACACATTGAATGAAAGCTATTTTCTGTGGAGGAACTCCGTCAGAGAGCCGTTGTAGGACGCCTTGGAATGGGCCAGAGGCACTTAATATACGCTCGAATTCGATACTTGTGACCACGTTGGGAAGTCTCCCATAGCCAAGCTCGTAAAGTTCACTTGGGTTATAGCATTCAAATCCTCCAGAGAAGATAACTGCTCCCACCTTTACTTCCTCAAACGTGTCTTTCATGGAATGGTCAATAGCTTTAGCTTCACACCTGTCAACACACTCAAGGCATTGGATGCATCCTGTGACCTGCCCGGCAAGACATCGGTCTGCCTCCTCATGTGCTTCCTTCACCGAGTAACCCAAAGTGACCTCTTCAAAACCTTTCCTCTGCTCCACGGGGATTTCCTCAATTTTATGCTGTGGATGCTCACCAAACCGATTCTTCAACCTTTGGATTTCCTCTGCTGTCAGTTTCTGAGGTTCCGACTTTTCTTCTACAGGCAAAGGCATACCATGCAGGAATGCATCTATAGAGCGGGCAGCACGCCTGCCTGCTGCCATTGCGTCCACTATGTAGGCTGGACCGGTTACCACATCCCCACCGGCAAAAACACCCTCGATATTGGTTACACCGGTACCGGGGTTCACTTCAATAGTCCCGCGCTGGGAGAGTAAAATGCCCAGTTCCTTAACAAAATCCGTTTTCGCCACCTGTCCCAGCGCAGCTATAACAGTATTTATAGGCAGTTGAAATTCAGAGCCTTCAATAGGTACTGGTCGAGGGCGTCCCGAAGCATCGGGAGCGCCAAGCTTCATCCTGATAAGTTCAATTTTCGAGAGCCTTTTATCCCCGATAAAACGGCTAGGAGCAACAAGAAATTCAATCTTGATGCCCTCTGTCTCTGCAGCAGTAATCTCTTCTGCAGATGCTGGCATCTCTGCTCTGGTACGGCGATAGAGGATGGTAACTTCTTCAGCCCCCAGGCGCTTAGCTGTCCTGGCACAGTCGAGCGCCGTGTTCCCGCCACCGATGATAGCAACCTTCCTACCGACTTTTATCTTCTCCCCGAGGTTCACCTTGCGTAAAAACTCAACCCCTTGCCCAACGCCGGGAAGGTTTTCCCCAGGAACTCTTAGCTCCATCCCTTGATGAGCACCAACACCAATAAAGATAGCGTTGAATTCTCCTCTAAGTTCGCCTAGAGAAATGTGCTTACCTACCTCGACGCCGGTCTTTATCTCAACCCCAAGTTTTGTTATATATTCAATCTCCTTACGGACAACTTCTTTGGGAAGACGATATTCGGGTATTCCAACCTGGAGCATACCACCTGGCTTGGGAAGAGATTCGAAGATAACTGCTTTATGTCCCTTAAGAGCGAGGTCATGAGCTGCGACCAGGCCTGCTGGTCCTGCCCCTATTATTGCAACTTTCTTCCCCGTGGATTCAACAGTAGGCGACTCAAGCTTCTCTACATCAGTATAGTCAGTCACAAATCTCTTGAGGTCTCGTATGGCTAGTGGCTCATCAATCTGGCCACGATTACAAGCTTCCTGACAAGGAGCATAGCATATCCGCCCACAAATAGCGGGGAGCGGGTTTGTTGCCCTAATGAGCTTGTAGGCTTCTTCATTTTGCCCTTCGGCTATCAGCTTAATGTAGCCAGGAACGTTCATATGGAGAGGACAAGCATCACGGCAGGCAGCATGACAAAGGTGCTCTTCTTCCTTATCAATCACAAACTTTTTAGGAACTGCTTGCGGAAAAGGTGTATAGATGGCACGGCGAGACCCGAGTCCCATGTTGAATTCGCTTTTCATCACTACGGGACACCACTCGCTACATACCCCACAGCCGGTGCACTTCTCCCAATCAACATAAGTTGCTTTTTTGCGCAGCTTCACATTGAAATTTCCCGCCTCACCATTAATGCTCTCTATCTCTGTGTAAGTAAGGAGGGAGACGTTCTGATGCGAGGCAACCTCCACCAATTTCGGAGAAAGAATGCACATGGAACAATCATTGGTGGGGAAAGTCTTATCAAGCTGGGCCATCACGCCCCCAATAGAAGGTGACTTCTCTACAAGGTAGACGTAATATCCGGATTCAGCAAGGTCCAAAGCCGCTTGAATCCCTCCTACACCCCCACCTACGACAAGAACTGCCCCTATTTTGCCGTTTCCACTTTGCTTTTCCATAATAATCACACCTTCATATTACAATCTCTCCAATGCCTCCTTAGCAAGCCCGGAAGGCTCTACCTCCGCTCCTCGAGACCGCGAGTCAACGATTGCACTCACCATCTCATGGCGTAATTTCTGGCAGAAGACATCGATTTCCTTTATCTTTTCAACAAAAGACGGGGCAACGTATCCTTCTCTAACTGCTATGCTTCTTAGAGCCTTCATGATATCGGCAAAATCAACATTCTGAGGACAGTGTCCCTGACAGTTATAGCACTGGATGCAGAACCAGATAGTGTCTGAAGAAAGTACTTCTTTCCTCATCCCCAAAAGCACCATGCGGATTATCCGGCGGGGATTGAAGTTCTGGTCGATATCAGCAACAGGGCAACTTGCAGTGCAGAGGCCACAGGCAAAACAAAGCTTAATATTTTCTCCTCCTGGCTCATTGGAAACATCGTACTTGAACTTGGTATCCAGTTCATTCAAAGCTACAGTCATTTTCGCCTCCTTAATTCTCCCGCTCAGGGGGAATCTTATAGTAGTCCAGCAGCCTTCAATATCTCGGGAACTCTTTCCTCCCGTCCGATAAACATAATGTGCACTCCATCACAGATTTTCTCTTCTTTTATTTGCTTTATCATCCGGGCAGCTATCTCTATTCCTTTAGAAACTCCTGTTCCTTTCGGAGCTTGAGCCAGTTCGTCAATGAGATATTGAGGAATAAAAATACCCGGGACGTTCTCATTCATGTACGCAGCCATCTTTGCGCCGATAACAGGTACTATGCCGGCAAGGATTTTAACCTTTTCATCTCTATTGCGGACGAATTCTGTAAATCTTTTTAGTTCATCAAGTTCGTAAATCGCCTGCGTCTGAATGAAGCTCACCCCTGCTTTGAGCTTCTTCTCGACCTTGATAAGCTGCGGCTCGAGGGGATCGGCTGAAGGAGTAGCTGTTGTTCCAATACAGAAGTCAATACCTCCATCAAGTTCAGTGCCTGCCATGTCCTTGCCGGAGTTCAAAGTGTGAACAAGATGGATGAGCTGCACCGAATCGAGGTCAAACACTTGCTTAGCCTCCTTATGGTCCCCAACGTCAATGGAATCACCGGTAAGACAAAGAACGTTACTTACTCCTCGGGAGTAAGCGAAAAGGAGATCTGCTTGAATTGCCAGACGGTTCCTGTCTCGGCAAGTTACTTGAAGTACTGGCTCACCACCATGTTCCTTAATCAAGAGGCAAATTCCCAAGGAGGGATAGCGCATCACGGAGCTTTGATTATCAGTCACATTTAGCCCATCTACCTTATCCTTGAGAAGCTCAATATGCTCTATTGCCTTTGATACATTGGAGCCTTTTACTGGCCCCACCTCAGCTGTTACAACGAAGCCTTTTGTTTTAAGAATTTCCCTAAAAGGTGTTGCCATCATTCACCCCCTTAAGCTTTCGCCGCCTGGACTCTGCCGGGCCTTTTCACCGCCCGAAAATTCTTCGGTGAGTAGTATTCTCGCATCAGATCAAGCCTACCTTGCTTTTCCAGCCTACGATAAATCAGAACCCAAGCACAATCCTTCTCCGGGTCTATCTCGCACTTCCCTCCCCTTCTAGTACCACCGCAGGGGCCGTTGAGAAGCCCTTTGGCACAACGAACTATGGGGCAAATACCTCCTGTTCGATCTAGAAAACAATCACCGCAAGCACCACACATTTCAACCCAAAGGCCCTCTTTTTCTGGCATCCCGATAAAAGTGGTGTTAACTGCCGGGAATACCGGCTTGTCCTCGAACAGCTCAGCCATCGTTTGCACTCCCGACCCACAGGCTAATGAGAGAACTGCTTCAACTTCGGCAACCTTATCCTTAAGCTCTTCTACCATCTCCTTTTCACATTGTCTCTCTACTGTAGCCTCAAGAGTCACAATCTCATTCCCCTCAGCGCTTCGAGCGAGCCTGAGTTGTGAGGCAAGTATCTCCACCTCTTTCTCTCCACCAGCCCAGCAAACGGCGACGCAGGTTTCACAGCCCGCCACAAGCACTTTTTTGTAGGGGGCCATTGCCTGCTTGATCTCTTCCATGGGTTTTCGTTCAGCGATTATCATCTTACCTCCCGGACTCTTTTATTATCTTGGTTACCTCGTTTACTGCTCTAACGAACTTATGGGGTGCATTTGGGCTAAGGTTGAACATTGCAACAGGTCTGCCATCTATCTGAACCTCTTTCAACAGCATATTGCAGTATTTCACCCTTTCTTTTGCTCTTGTATTCCCGGTGATGTGATGGCAAGCACCGTCTTCACATCCCAACACCAACACTGCTGCTGCGCCCTTCTCAAGGGCTTTCAGGATATGAATCACATCCACTCGACCAGCACAGGGAACCCGGATTACCCGTATGTTCTCCGGGTAGTGAAGCCTTAATTTCCCTGCTAAATCAGCAGCAGGATAGGCAGAATGTTCACAACAAAAAGCTACAATGCACCCATTCATAATTCTTGTATGGCCTCAATTTGGGCTAGAATCTCCTCATCTCTATAACCTTGAAATTTTATTGCCTTAGCCGGACATATAGCGGCACAAATGCCGCAAGCATCGCAAGCGAGGTCTGAAATTTCAGCCACCTCTTTACTGCCATCTACTCGAACTAATTGGATAGCACCGTGCGGACAGACACGGATGCAAGTAAGGCAGGCCACGCACTTTTGGGGATCGGCCTTTACCTTCTCTAACTCCACCAGAATTTTTCCTGAAGACAAGAGTTCATGGACTTTCATGACCACGCTGGAAATATCTGTCAATACCCGGCCAAGGTCTAAGTCACCCCGACATCCACCGATAAAAAATATCCCCTTCTTCTCCGAGCCAACGGGATAAAGGTGCACATTTTCATCTTGGAAAAAGCCCTTGGAGTCTCTCCTGATACTTAGCAAGGAACTCAAGTTTTCAGCTCCTTCGGCAGGGAGATAAAGCTCCTCAGCAACTAGAACGTCACAGGCTAGGATTACATCTTCCCCGAGAAAAACATCTTTAGCCTCGATTTTCACCCGCCCATTCTCCGCAGTAATCCTCGGCGGGACCTCAGACCTCAAGAACACCACCCCGCAGTCTCTCGCCTCCTGGTAAAGTTTTTCCATTCCTGCGCTATCCACTTTGACGCTTTTGTAAAAGACATAAATCTCGCTGCCCCATTTTTTCTTGGCCTCTAAAGCATTATTCAGAGTAGCCAGTGTGGTAAAGCGAGAATTTTCATCGGAAAAATCGAACATGAAACCTATGGTTTTTGGTTCTGTTTCCAGACCTGAGTTCCCAAGCATACAACAGAACTGCTCTTGTGACACAATGTTCAGGCCAGAGATTGCTTCGTCTTCGGCTCGCAACTGCGGCTCAGAATCTAAAGCAAGCTCGGTTTGATGCCCGGTGGCAAGAACTATTGCTCCATACTTGCGGAGAATTTCTCCTCCCTCTTGTCGTATCCTGACGCTAAAATCTCCTATCTTCCCCCCTACCTCCGTCATCTGGGCAGAGGTGAGAACCTCGATGTTTTTATCTACCTCTACTGCACTTATCATTGAGCCTGTGTCAAAACCATAAAAACTTTCCATCTCTTCAGTCCCATCCCCCAAAACTGCCTCCTTCTCCAATAGGGTTGTCCGCAAGCCAACTCGAGAAAGCTGGAGAGCCGTGTTACTTGCCGAGAATCCGCCACCGACCACGAGAACCTCCCTGTTCACAGGTAACTCTTTCTTCTCCATCGGCTGGAGCAACCGAACTCTGTTTACCGCCATCTTTACAAGTTCCACAGCCTTCTCGGTGACATCCCCATCATGAGTCCAAGAGCATTGCTCTCTGATATTTGCCATAGAAAGGAGATGACCGTTCAGCCCGGCCTTTTCCAATACTTCCCGAAAAATATGTTCCTGGAACTCAGGAGAACAAGCAGCAACAACAACCCTCTCTATATTCTCCCCCCTGATACAGGAAATCATCTTTTCCTTTCCTTTTTCAAGACAAAGGTCGGAACTCAAGTTGGCACAGGTGACACTGGGGAATTTCGCCACCTTTTTGACAGTGGCATCAAAATCGATGTTATTTATAGCCCCGCCGCAATTGCAGAGGAAAACGCCTATTTTTGTTTCCATTCAATGTCTTCCTTAATTGCCTCGCCTTCGGCTCGCAGATTTGGCTAGCGCTTGTATTACCTTTGACGCTGCTGCTATCCCATGAGCAATGGAATCAGGTATGTCCTTGGGACCTTGACAAGTTCCGGCGAGGAAAATGCCATCAACATTGCTTTCATTACAACTGAGGGAATCCTTTTTGTCAAAGAATCCATCGTCAGCCAAATTTATACCCAAAATCCTGGCTAAATCCCATGAGTTCTTTCGAGGAGAAATACCCACGGAAAGGACTACAAGGTCAAAATTATCTCGACAAACTTTCCCTTGAGAGATATCCTCAAACCTTACTTCAAGCTCGCCGGATATAGTTTGCAAAATTTCGACTGGCACTCCCCTGACAAATCGTATACTTTCCTTATATTTTTCGTAGAATTGAGCAAAGCCTTTCCCGGTAGTCTGTAGGTCGATGTAAAAGATAGTCACCTGGGTATCAGGATTCTGATATTTGATAAGCCCGGCAAGCTTCATAGCATATTTGCAGCACACCTGTGAACAATACCCATGACCTTCGTCCCTGGAGCCAATACATTGAATAAAGGCGATGTTTTGGGGCTCCTTACCATTTGTGGGAAGTCTAAGATAGCCTTCACGAGTGAAAATCTGCTCTAGGTCAAGACCAGTTAAGACATTAGTATATCTACCGTAACCCAAGGAGCCTTTCTCTCTGGCATCAAAAACATCAAAACCAGTGGCGACAATGATAGCACCGACGCTTAACTCTTGTTCTTTTGCTTTGAGTTCGAACTCTATAGCTTTAGTGGGGCAGCTCTCCAGGCAGAGATCACATTTCTCCCCTTTAAAGCGCAGACAAAGTCCTTCATCGAGAATGTAAGAAAAAGGTGTCGCTTCAGCAAAAGGTGAATAGATCGCCTTAGGATCAGTAGGGCAGACATCAGTGCAAAGACCACAAGCTATGCATTTCTCTTCATCGACATAGCGAGGTTGTTGAATTATCTCAACGTGAAAATTGCCCAGCTCGCCGCCAAGCCCTTTTATCGTGGAATTAGTTAGGAGAGTAATTTGAGGATGGATTACCGCCTCTTTAATCTTATCGGAGACTACACAGGCGGAACACTTGGAGCAGATATCTGTTGCCTTACAACAAAAAGAGGCGCTGTGCCCACCAATCACTGCCTCCTTCTCTATTAAATAAACACTTACACCGGCATTAGCTAACTCTAACGCTGAAGCTACCCCTGATATACCCGACCCAACAACTAAAACATTCTTGCTCTCCAAGCTCGTTCCTTAAATTCTATAAATCGTGCCATTTTACTCTTCTTTTACTTTTTAAGCAAATCCTCCACCCTTTTTACTAATTCCTGAGGGTCAACAGGCTTTTGAAGATAATCCTCCGCCTCCATCATCATTCCCTCTCGCATGGAAAGATGCATTTTTTCTCTATCTTCAGGGTAAACAGTAAGCATCAACACAGGGATATTAGAGAAAAAATGGTATTTTTCGTCGGTTTTAAGCTCATGGCAAACATCAAATCCATGCTTACCAGGCATTATCACGTCTAGGATGATTAAGTCAGGCTTTTCCTCAACCACCTTGCGTAAACCTTCGGCCCCGTCATACGCAGATAACACTTTATAGGACTTGGGCTCAAGGATTTTTTTCACCACTGTGTGCACATCAGGGTCATCATCAATAACTAAAATCTTAGTCTGGTTTGGCATCCTTACCTCCTTTAGACAAAAGCTTCTCTACCCGCTGGAGCAACACAAAGGGCTCGATGGGTTTTTCTATGTAATCATCAACAGCAAGTTTACGGCCTAGCTCCAACTCATAGCGCCGCTGACTGGCTTCCTCCCTTATTGAACTTATGACAAGGACCGGGATATCAGGATATCCCTTCTTCTGACAATTTTCTAATTCCCTAATCACAGCAAAGCCATCCATTCCTGGCATTAAGAGGTCCAAAAGCATTATGTCCGGTTTTTCTTCTTTTAACTTTTTTAACGCCTCATATCCATCACAAGCCTCAATTACCTGATAAGCACGAGCGTTTAGCACACTAGAAATTGCCAGCCTCATATCGGGGTCGTCATCCACTATCAAAACTCTCGCCATTTAGCTCACTCCGCTTGTTTGGAGTTTTTGGGCAAAATAAAGGTGAATCTGGTTCCCTTGCCTGTATCAGGAGTGGGACTTGTTGCCGATATTTTACCACCATGACCTTCAATTATCTTCTTGCTTATAGAAAGCCCCAAGCCAGCCCCTCTTTTTTCCATATCCAGACCCTTATAGAAACCATCAAATACTTTGGGTAAGTCCTCGGTAGGGATTCCAATTCCTGTATCTATTACATCAACTCGCAAATGATCTTTGTCGTCTTTTACTCTAACCGTTATTCCACCGGAGGGAGTAAACTTGATAGCATTGGATAACAAGTTTGTCATTACTTGCTTAAGCCGGTCAGCGTTCCCGAGAACCGTAGGAAGCCCTCGGGGTATTGTAGCAACTAGTTGCAACCCTTTATCTACAGCTAAGGGACGCATGGTCTCAACGCAATCCTCTATCACGCTCGTCAGGGAAACCTCTTCTGCCCCGAATTTTCCGAAATCAACACGGGAGAAATCAATCATGTTGCTTATTAAATTAAGTAGGTCAGAAAGTCTCTTACTACTCCTTTGTATTATGTTTTTTTGTTCTTCACTGAGTTTTCCAACAAAGCCATCAAGCAAGAGCCGGTTGTAGCTTTCCGCTGCAGCCAATGGGGCCTTCAAGTCATGGAAAATGACGGACAGAATACGCTCCATCGTTTGCTTAGTATGTTGCAGCCTCGAAGCAACTACCTTCACGAGGTTGTTTGCCACTTTGTAAGCCATTCGAGGGTTTTCGTCCAGCAGGGCTTTAAGTTTGTCTCCGTCCAGGGCGATAATCTCAGTCTCCTCCAGACACCGGCCCGAAGAGGTAAGAACATGAGGTTCCATAAGTGCTGACCAACAAAAACTGCTCCCTGGGGATAACACGTCGATTGTGGCCCTTTCAGCTGCGCTACGGCTTATAGTAAGCTCTGTCTCCAAAGCTACCCTGCCTGATTTGAGAGTCTGGACATAACGACACGCCGCCCCTTCACAAAACATCTCTGTACCAGTTTCATAGAATTGCTCCTGGCAAAGCGGGAGCAGTTTATCTAGCTCTTCGTCGGTCAAGCCCTGAAATATCTCTGAGGATTTTAATGCTTCCTTAATTGAGTTTAATTCGGTTGTTGCTTTCATTGGCCGCTGCATATTATAACCACTTTTAGAGATTATAGCAAAAAATGTAAGCTAGAGTAACTTTGCAATGTTGCTCTAAATGTGGCATTCTGGCATACTGTGCTAAAATTATGTTGGGAGTTCAAAAATGAAGACGAAAAGCAATCTAGAAAGGATATTGGAAGCTGGGGAATTTGCTGTTACTGCTGAAATCGGTCCCCCTCAGAATACAGAGACCGAGACGATAAGGGAAAAAGTTAATCTGCTTAAAGGTTACGTTGATGCCTTTAATGTCCCTGATGGACAGGCAGCGGTGGTGGCGATGGCAAGCTGGGCAACTTCTCTGATAGGAATGGAGGGAGGCATTGATCCCATAGTGCAAATGACTTGCCGTGACAGAAATCGAATTGCCCTTCAGATGGATATTCTGGGCATCTCCGCGTTTGGTGTTAATAACATACTTTGTGTTTCTGGGGACCCTATTTCCTTTGGAAACCATCCCAATGCAAAGTCTGTGTTTGACCTTGATTCTATCGAGCTTATCAGGATAGTCAAAGGACTCCGGGATGGGAAAAAATTTGAAAATGGCCAACCAATAGTTGGAAAAGAACCCAGACTTTATGTTGGGGCAGCGGCAAACCCTTTTAGCCAATCCTTGGAGTCTGAGGTGAATCGTCTTAAGGACAAGGTTGCTGCTGGAGCAGATTTTGTCCAGACTCAGCCTATTTATAACATTAAGGGCTTTAAGGAGTGGATGGAACTGGTTCGAGAAGAAGGATTACATAAAAATGCAAAAATCCTTGTCGGAATCACTCCCCTAACATCCGTGGCGTCAGCAAGATACATGCAGACAAAACTCCCCAACATGGATATTCCCAGCGAAATCATTGAACGTCTTCGGAAAATTAGCAAAAAAGAAGATATGGCGGAAATGGGCATTGTGATCGCCGTGGAAACAATAAATCAATTAAAAGAAATAGAAGGGGTAGCGGGTATTCACATTATGACTCTGGGGCGGGAGGAAATTATTCCGAAGATTTGTAGCGCAGTCGGCCTTTACCCCCGCCCTTGAGTAATGGAGGAGTTCATTCCCTCCCAATTTATAGGAGCTTACAAGGAGTCCCGAGTAGAGCTCACCATTTTTCCTGAGATAATCGCAGCATAAGCCAGGTCCTAAGGCGCTCATCCAGCTTGCCCAGCCATGATTCTATCTTGCGTATATCTCCACTCATCAGCGCAGCTTTTTCCTCCGCGGTCAGCTCATAGTCTTTTAGAGCCTCGGCAGGATTTTCTGCCAATCTGGCCAGAAAGGCATTATCCTGGGCGGCTCTATCGAGCACAGCTAACACGGCATGTACAGCGGAAACCTTATACTCAGGAATCTTGGCTAAGGGGTCAAGGGCATCACTGGTGAGGATATTCGCCGCTGCCTCACGCCAGTGGAAGGGCATAAAAACAAGTCCAGGAGGCGAGTCTTCTGTAATATGGAGTGGGGCCTCCAACTTACCTCTTTTTGAGGCAACTACTATTACATCGTGCTCCACAAGCCCAAGTTTTGCCGCATCACTGGGGTGCATTTCCACCACGCCGCTGGGATTCAGTTCACTAAGCACTCTAGAGCGCCGACTCATTGTGCCAGTATGCCAGTGTTCCAGCACCCGCCCAGTAGTGAGAATCAGAGGGTAGCCCTTGGATATCGCTTCTGCCGGTGGGATGTAATCTACAGCATGGAACTTGCCTCGTCCCCTTGCGAAGCCGTCATGGTAAAGAAAGCTGGTTCCAGGGTGTGAGGCATCCGGGCAGGGCCATTGCAAACCACCATGGTCGAGGCGGTCGAAGTGGACACCGCCATAAATAGGAGTCAGGGAGGCAATTTCTTCCGTAATCTGGTTGGCACCGTGATAGCCCAACGGCTGTCCCATCTTCTCTGCCAGGACGGAGATAATCTCCCAGTCAGGCTTTGCCTCCCCTGGTGGCAGGACTGCTTGCCTTACTCTTTGAATTCGCCTCTCAGTATTGGTAAAGCTTCCATCCTTTTCTGCAAATGCAGCAGCCGGGAAAACAACGTCAGCTAGCCAAGCGGTCTCGGAGAGAAAGATATCTTGCACTACCAGGAATTCTAGTTTCTCCAGCGCTTGCTTCATATGTTCCAGGTGAGGCTCGCTTAACATCGGGTTCTCACCCATAACATAGAGTCCTTTAATGTCTCCCTTAAGTATAGCATTAGCCACCTCGGTAACTGTCAGCCCGGGATGGTCGCTCAATTCAACTCCCCAAGCAGTTTCGAATTTCATTCTCACAGCGGGGTCATCAACCTTTTGGTAGCCGGGATAGACATTGGGGAGCGCTCCCATATCACAAGCACCCTGGACGTTGTTTTGGCCCCGAAGAGGGCTGAATCCCGTGCCTTCCCTGCCGATATTGCCGGTCAGTAGCAAGAGGTTTGCCACACTTTTCACATTGTCTGTGCCGGTGGTATGCTGGGTTATTCCCATCCCATAGAGGATACATGCACTTTTCACCTCACCGAACAAGCGGGCAGCCGCCTCTGTATCAGCCTGGGGGACCCCAGTTATCGTCTCAACTACTTCAGGAGTATATTCTTCCACAAGCTGGCGCATATCCTCAAAACCTTCAGTGCGCTCTCGGATAAATTCCTTATCCTCAAGGCCATCTCTGATGATAACGTGCATCAGCCCGTTGATAAGGGCAACATCGGTCCCGGGCTTGTGGTGAAGCTTGGCAGTGGCGTATTCGCCAAGTTCCGTAGAGCGGGGGTCAGCCACAATAAGCTTAGCACCACCAAATTTGACTCCTCTCTTGACTATTGAGCCAATAATGGGATGACATTCCGTAGTGTTGGAGCCGATGACAAAGAAGAGTTCAGTTTTCTCAAAATCGGAATAAGAGTTGCTCATCGCTCCTTGACCGAAAGCAGCAATTCCCCCGACCACAGTAGAGGCGTGGCATAGTCGGGCGCAATGGTCAATGTTGTTGGTTCCTATCACAGCACGAACAAATTTCTGCATAACATAGTTATCTTCATTGGTGCACTTAGCTGAACTTAAGGCGGTGATACTATCAGCTCCGTGATCTTCCTTGAGTTCAAGGAGCTTGTTTGCCACCAGCTCAAGAGCCTCATCCCAGCTAGCTTCACGAAAGATTTCATGCACTTTCCCATTGTGCCCTGTCGCCCGTGTGGTGCCAGGGATTCGGATAAGAGGTGTGGTTAATCTTTCGGGATGGCTAATAAAATCGTATCCCCAGCGTCCTTTAACGCACAGGCTGCCCTTGTTAGCCGGACCCTCAGAGTCACCGCGCACGGAAACAATCTTATTATCTAGAACACCTAAGTAGAGGGAGCAGCCAACTCCACAATAGGGACAAATGGTTTTAACCTCTTTGGCAGGTGGCTTTTCCCATTTAGGCACCAGTGCACCGGTAGGACATCGGGCAACACATTCCCCGCAGGACTTGCAGATGGATTCGACAATCGGTTTATCACCAAAGGTAGCCACCCTTGCTGAGTTGCCTCGGAAAGCTAAGTCAATGGCACCAACAACAGCTATTTCGTGGCAAGCCCGCACGCACTTGGCACAGAGGATGCATTTATTCGGGTCACGAATAAACGCCGGATGGCTTTTATCCATAGGAAGCACTTGGGTACTTTTTCTCAGGCGGTCAATATGCTCCTGTTCTATGCCCAGATATCGGGCAATCTTAAGTAGCTCACAGTCCTGGTTTTTAGCACAGGTGAGACAATCGCCGTGATGATTGGCGGTGATAAGCTCCATAGTGATTCGGCGTGACCGATTTACCCGTTCTGTCTCGGTGTGGACCACCATACCATCGGTTGCT
>Ga0307426_1000172_pt1 | contig 42349 bp, 31 predicted proteins | sample SalMarWE160340MG_FD_202165 | JGI IMG/M metagenome (GOLD analysis project Ga0307426, IMG submission 202165) | Salt marsh sediment microbial communities from the Plum Island Ecosystem LTER, Massachusetts, United States - WE1603-40 | ecosystem: Environmental > Aquatic > Marine > Intertidal zone >... | reverse complement strand
ATGGCAGATGACGGAAGTGGGAAGGCGGAATTCGGAAGGCGGAAGGTTGACCGAGAAAAATGTACATTATTCGATGTTCGATGTTGAACGTTCGATGTTGGATGTTCAGTCTGTTCGACTTTCGTATTTTTGTATGACGCCTCAAATCTGATCTTGCGGTGATGTGTATATTTGGAGAGCGAAAATGTCTACCCGAGAAATAAAAGGCGGTGCAACCGTTTACAGGATATCCGGCAGAGTCGCCGGACAGCGTGTCGACTCCAGGATTATTGAAGAGCAGATTCAAGCGGCGGTGGAGCAGGGCCACCGGAAACTGCAGATCGAGGCTTTCGGCCAGCACGGCATTGGGGGACGACTGTGGCGAGCCGGCCATGAAACCGTTCACCTTGAAATCGTCGGCCAGCCCGGACAACGGGTCGGATCCATGGGATTTGCCAACACCTCCATTGAGGTTCTCGGACCGGCATCCGATGACGTGGGATGGCTCAATGCCGGTGCTGAAATTGTGGTGCACGGCAATGTCGGCAACGGATGTGCCAACGCCATGGCCCAGGGCAAAATTTATGTTGCCGGCAACATCGGTGCGCGGGGCATGACCATGACCAAACACAACCCACGCTTTGATCCGCCGGAACTCTGGATACTGGGTTCGGCCGGGGATTATTTCGGCGAATTTATGGCGGGCGGCGTTGCGGTGATTTGCGGCCATGAAGCTCAAAACAAGGAGAATATTCTCGGCTACCGGCCGTTTGTGGGAATGGTCGGCGGCAAAGTATTCTTCCGCGGTCGGCACGGGGGTTACAGCGAGTCGGATGCAAAGCTGGTTACGATCGGCGATGAAGATTGGAACTGGATGATAGAAAACATGCGGATCTTTCTGGATCGCATCGGCCGATCCGAGCTGGTGGCGCCGTTTTCGGATCGCAGCCGGTGGCAGATGCTTGCCGCCCGTTCCCCGCAGGAAAAAATTGCCCGGCCGATGCGATCGATGCAGTCGTTTAATGCGGAAGTCTGGCAAAGAGGACTCGGACATGGCGGCCTCATTGGAGATCTCACCGATATTGATCGCAGTCCGATTGCGCTGATAACTTCGGGATATTTACGGCGGTTTGTTCCGGTTTGGGAAAACCGCAAGTACGCTGCACCCTGTGAGGCGACCTGCCCCACGGGAATTCCGGTGCAGGAACGCTGGCGATTGATTCGGGAGGGCCGGGTCGATGAAGCGGTTGACCTGGCGCTTGCCTACACCCCCTTTCCGGCATCCGTGTGCGGCTACCTGTGTCCCAATTTGTGCATGCAGTCATGCAGCCGCCAGATCGCTGCCATGGCACCCGTGGACACCACGCAGCTGGGCAAGGCCAGCATTGATGCCAGGCTGCCGGAACTGCCGCCGGAATCGGACAGGAAAATAGCCGTTATCGGAGGGGGGCCGGCCGGTATTTCCGTTGCCTGGCAGCTGCGGCAAAAAGGACACCAGGTTGTTATTTATGAAATGGCGCCGGATATCGGCGGTAAATTCAGCCGTGTTATTCCTGCAAGCCGTATTCCGAAAGAGGTCCTGGCAGCCGAACTTAAGCGGGTGAAAGATGTTTTACCCCATGTTCATCATCAGAAACCTCTGGCTCAGCAGGACATCATACAACTGCGGGAAGATTTCGATTTCGTGGTGATTGCAACCGGCGCCCAAAAGCCCAGAACCTTACCGATACCCGGCAATGAGAGAACGGTGACGGCGCTGGAATTTCTCCAAAAGGCCAAAGCCGACACTGCTGAAGTCGGCGAGCAGGTGGTTATTATCGGCGCCGGCAATGTCGGTTGCGATGCTGCCACCGAAGCCGATCGACTCGGTGCCCGGGACATCACCCTGTTGGATGTGCAGGAGCCGGCATCTTTTGGTAAGGAAAGACAAGCGGCCGAAGCCATTGGAGCTAAATTCAGATGGCCGGTTTTCACCCGGGAGATTACCGCCGATGCGGTAATACTTAAAACCGGCGAGCAAATCGCCGCCGATACGGTGATCATATCCATCGGGGATGTACCGGATCTTGAGTTTCTGCCCGATGATGTGACGACGGAAAAGGGCTTCGTGAAGGTCAACGATCATTTTTTGACCACCGACCCCAAAATATTTGCCATCGGCGATGTCGTCAAACCCGGACTCTTGACCGATGCCATCGGCGCCGGGCGCATCGTCGCCCAGACGATCTGCGACATTTTAGAAGACAAGCCCCTGGAGGTCCGAAGACGTGAAATGATCGATCGCAACCGTATCACCCTGGAATATTTTGATCCCCGGATTACCGAATACAACGATCTGGATCACTGCGGTTCCCAGTGTTCATCCTGCGGCGCATGCCGGGACTGTGGAATCTGCCTAGCGATCTGCCCCCGGCATGCCATCAGCAGGCAAGAATTGGATGGCGCCGGCTATGAATATGTGGTAGACGAGGACCTTTGCATCGGGTGCGGATTTTGCGCCGGTGCCTGCCCATGTGGGGTGTGGGATCTGGTGGAAAATACGCCGATTGGGTAAATCTCAGGGGTAAGAGTAAAACAAGGTTTCAGGTTTCGGGCCTTCGCCGCGACGTAGCGGCTTCGTCCGCGCATTCGTGATAAAAGGATCGTGTATTTATCTGATGCGATGACCCCAAAAGATGAGTGCCCCGTTTGGAATTTGGAATTTTGGTCATTGTAATTTGTTTGAGCCCGCCCTGGTGCGACTTGCTTGGGTTACACCTGTATCCTGCTCTGGCTTGGGCGTGAATGCAGTAAATACTTCAAGCGTTAAATCGGTCTGGGCCAGGGATTTGTTATTTGGAATTTGTGATTTTTGACCGACCCGACGACAACGGAGGTGCTGACACCTGAAACCAATATTTCAGCTCGAGCGCCGGGAAATTTTCAGCATTTACAGATCAGAGGAGCCTAAATAATATGACCGACTATGATAAACCCCGTGAGTCCTGCGGTATCTTTGGCATTTACGGTCATCCTGAAGCTGCGCCGATTACCTATTTCGGGTTGTACGCCTTGCAGCACCGGGGGCAGGAAAGTGCCGGTATTGCAGTTTGCCGGGATGAGATGATTGCTGAACATAAAGGCATGGGGCTGGTTTCCGACGTTTTCACCATGGACCAGCTGCATGAGTTGGCAGGCAACTGCGCCATCGGACACGCCCGTTATTCCACCACGGGCAGCTCGGTGTTGACCAATGCCCAGCCTTTTCTGGTACGTCATCGGCATAAATCTTATGCAGTGGCCCACAACGGAAATATTGTCAATGCCAACTCCTTGAAAAATGAGCTTGAAGAAGCCGGCTCCATCTTCCAGACCACCATGGACAGCGAGATATTTTTGCATCTTTTTGTGAAAAATCTCGTACTCGGTTTCGAAGAGGCGCTGGTGCACACCGTGTCCAGGCTGCAGGGGGCCTTCTCGTTTGTGATGCTGACCAGCCGGGGAGAAGTCATCGGCATAAAAGATCCCTATGGTTTCCGACCGTTGGCCCTGGGTAAATTGAACGGTAATTATGTGCTGGCCTCCGAAACCTGTGCGTTTGACCTGGTCGAGGCTGAGTTTATACGCGAACTGGATCCCGGCGAAATTGTCATCTTCGGCCCGGATGGCATTAAAAGTATAAAAACACCGGCGGCCGCCCGGCGCGCATTCTGCATTTTTGAATTCATTTATTTTGCCAGACCCGACAGCACCATTTACGACCGCAATGTTTATCTGACACGCAAGGCTTTCGGCAGGCGTCTGGCCCAGGAGGCACCCGTCGAGGCTGATTTTGTGATGCCTTTTCCTGATTCCGGAACATATGCCGCCCTGGGTTACTCCGAGGAATCCGGTATTCCCTTTGAGATGGGCATGATCCGCAACCATTATGTGGGGCGTACCTTTATTCAACCGACCCAGAGTATGCGTGATTTTGGTGTCCGCATCAAACTCAATCCCGTCAAAGAGCTCTTAAAAGGCAAGGACATCATCATCATCGAAGATTCGATCATTCGCGGAACCACCATTAAAACCCGGGTAAACGCCTTGCGCGAGCTCGGGGTCGGCAAGGTGCACATGCGCGTCAGCGGTCCCCCCCACCGTTTCCCGTGCCATTACGGCATCGACTTTTCAACCCGGGGCGAGCTGATTGCGGCCCGCATGTCGGTTAAAGAGCTTACGGATCATTTAGGACTGGACTCTTTGTACTATCTCAGTATCGAAGGTCTGCTGGAAGCCAGCGGAATCGAAAACCCGCGGGAAAATTTTTGCAAGGCCTGTTTTGACGGCTCTTATCCGGTGGATTTCGATCAGAATTTAACCAAAAACTGTCTTGAGGTCGACTGATCAGTTTCGCAGTTAACTTGAAAACCCGAGTTGCTGGATCCTTATGCGGCTATCCAAGAAGGCCTTCGACCCTAATTGATATTCATTATCCGACCTGCGATATTCACCCCCTTCCCTTGCTGCCTGAATCCGCCCAAACCCAGGATATGTACCTTAATTTTAAACAAATTTTGAATTCCGGACATAATTACTGCTTGCCCTTTTACGAAATGCGGTATAAAATAAGTTGTTTAATTCTTGGCGATAGGTAATGGCCGGAGGACGATATGCTCGAATCGCGGTATTTGAAGGATAATATTGAAAATATTCAAAAACTTTTGGCAATTCCCGCCCTTAGAAATTTTGAAACCAAAAGCCTGCAGAAACTGCTCAGGTTAAGCAAAATCAGGGAATACGAAGACGCTGAACTGATCATCAAGGAAGGCGATCTGGATCCGTGGCTCTATTTTATGCTTTCCGGCAAGATTCGGGTCAGCAAAGAAGGAATGGAAATCAACACCATTGACAGGAAGGGTGAAATCTTTGGTGAGATGCGAATTATCGACAGCCTGAAGCGGTCGGCATCGGTTTATGCGGTCGGTAAAACCATCTGTCTGGCCGTTGATACATCTGCCAGAAACCGGATCTCCGATCAGGATCCCAAGGATGAGAAATTGGATTTTCTGCTTTTATTATACCGGATATTTGCCGAATACATGTCGATCCGCCTGCGGGCAACCAATGAAGAGCTGATAACCGCCAAAAAGAAAATCAAGCGCCTGCTCACTAAAATATGACCCTGACGAAAACCGTAGCATTTTCGAAAAAATCCGCCAACCTGTTCTTTCATATCCTCACAAAATGCAACCTCAAATGCCGCCATTGCTATATCAACCCCGCCCAGCATGGTAAAGACACTCTGCCTCTGGCAACCATCAAGGCCTGGCTGGAAGCATTTGCGCCTGACAGCGGGTCAAAGAATCTCATATTTCTCGGCGGTGAACCCACCCTGCACCCGGATCTGCCGGCAGCCGTGCAGCATGCCCGCCGCCTGGGATTCGGATCCATCACGATTGATACCAACGGTTTCCTGTTTCATGACATCCTGTCAAAAGTAACCCCTGAAGACGTGGACTATTTCAGCTTCAGCCTGGACGGCGCCACCCGCGAAACCAACGATCGGATCCGTGGGAATGGATCCTACGCTGCCTGTCTTGACGGTATTCGCAGGGCAATTGACAGGGGCTTTACGACCAGTTTGATCTACACGGTTAGCAGCGCCAATATCCAAGAGCTTGCGATGATGCCTGATTTGCTTGACAAACTGGGTGTCGACCGGTTCTTCATTCAGGTTATCGGCCTGCGGGGAAAATCGGCCCTGGCGCAGAATGCATCCGATATTCATAAATCGCCTCAGGTTTCCAGATCCCAATGGCTGGATACCGTTTCCAGGGCGGCGCAGATGATCGCGGACCGCGATATCATTGTCACCTATCCGAAAGTTTTTCTAGGTCCTGAAGAAAAATTTGAATGTGCCGGCATCGTGGCCGACAATTACTTTGTTTTCCCCAACGGCCGGGTGTATCGCTGCCCGCTGTGTGAGGACTTTCCGATCCACAGCCTGTGTTTTCAGGAAAATCAACTGGTGCCGACCGCCAAACTCAACGAACAGGATTTTTTTCAACTTGATATTCCTGAAGGCTGTGTCATGAACAAGATGATTCAACCGCATAATATCAGCTGCGACGAAAAGGGGCGGCCGGAGTACAAGATCGCGTGCTGCTTGCTGAAAGAAGAAATCATAACGCGTTAGAATCGTTATCCAAATCAAATAGGCAGATAGCCATGCCGACCGTTCGGCAGATGATAATCGATCTCTTGAGCCTGCATGCCATGGATGCGCGCGAACTGTCGCGTGAAGCAGGAATCCGGGAAAAAGAGGTGGTAGACCACCTGGCACATATCGCCCGTTCATTGGCGTCAAAGAATAAGCGCCTGATCATTCAACCCAGCCGCTGTCTTCGCTGCGGCTATATATTTGCAGACCGCCGGCGCCTAACCCGGCCCGGCCGCTGCCCGCACTGCAAATCGTCCCATCTGCAAAACCCCGTATTTTCCATCATATAGCGTGATCGCAAATGGCGTGCCGCGCGGTCCCGGGGAAGCCCCTTGACATAGAGCCTCTGCTTCCATCAAAGCCGCTACTTCTGCTTCCATGTGCCGTCGGGAAGTTGAATATACCAGCCCGGACTGCTGTATTGCTGCCATACCTGAGCGAATTCCCGGGCGACGCGGTCGAGCTGAGACGGGTCAACTTTCAGTGCTTTGGCAACTTCGGCATACAGCTCTTCACGGTCCTTGTTGCTGGATGATACCAGGCTTTTCAACACATTCTGCTGTTTCAGGTTGAGCCCGTCCAAGTTGCGGATGACCAAACTTCCCGAATTCCCTTCACCGAGATTGCCTTTGTCGAAGTACGGCCGGAGTTGCGGGTCGCGTTCTTTCAGGGAATCTTTAATGGCCCGAATTCTGGCGTTATTGACCGTGGCGGCGTTTTGCGCCCAAGCTTCGGAAACGAAGAAAGCCAGGTTGATTGAATGCGGCAAGAAACTCTGATCCGGCTTGGTCTTGGGTTTGGCGGGCTCTACGGCCTCGGGCGGACGTATTTCCTTCACGATTTGATCCGCCGCCTGGACTACTTCTTTGGCTGGAAAATAGATGTTGACCGTCACACATGACAATCCAAACAAAATCATCATGAATAATCCCATCCTAGACCAAAATTTTTCTTTCATGAATTACCTCCTATGGTTTGAGAACTATTTTACTTCTGCTTCTCGATTTTCGGCCACCCGCTTGATCCGTTCCATCATATCCTTGAAATCGATCTGATTGTCGGGATTCATGTTGATCACATTGATGCCTGCAAACCCGGCGTGGCTGACGAAATACTCTGTGTGGTCTTTGTGGATCGTGCCGTTGATATTGAACACGTCATTTTTTAAGATGCATTTGATGCCGATTCGTTCATAGGAGAGATCGCCGATGAAACGATCCAGCCCGAAGGGCAACCCGCTCCGATATTCAGATCCTGTGCTGATGGTCTGAATATCGTTCACGGCGTTGAAGCTTACGCGTCTAGGCACGCCCTTGGTTGCCACGGACCACACCTCCAGCGTGAACGCATCCGCCTGGTCATTGGAAATGGCCAGCCCATCGAGGTAACCGTTCAGCTTTCCGGTGATGCGGCCGAAAGAAAAGGCACGCGTGAATTTTTCCAGGTCGACTTCCTCAAATTTTATATTGCACATCAGCCTGCGGAAGCGGGACAAAGGACTTTGCATCCTGAAATCGGAGGCCACGGCATGTCCTCCAAACAGATCGACCGTAATTTCGCCGGTGCCGTCCAGCCGTTGCTTATTCCCCGCTAAGCGGAGCCCGTTGCACGCAAGGATGCCGGTCAACTCGTAAGGGGGCGGAAGGAGCTGCAGTTTGCCAAGGCGGATGTCCCGCAGTCCAATCAGCAAGGAAATTTCAGGGTTGCCGGAAAAGGGGTTTTCCACGGCGGCGTCGGAAACGAGAACGATTCCATCGGCCAGCGGAAAACGAACGGGATCGAAGGTGAATTTGTTTGGTTCGAAATGCAGTCCGATCTCCTGGTTACGGATCTGAAATCGCTCGGTTTCAAGCAGTCCGATCGTGATCTTTCCAGCTTGAGGACTAGAATGCGGCAAAGGTCTCTTACCGGTTGAATAGGCCCAGGGCAAATCGAGTGCGAAACCCTGAACGTTCAACGAAGAACCGATTGTCAGCGATGCCTCATCCAGCCGGAATCTTCCTTGCGCACTGTCCGGCTGCAGGGAAAAATCGCAGGCAGCCTTTCCCTGCACGTGGATGTCGTTGAGAATCGGGTAAGCTGCGGCCAAGGAGGCCTGAATGCAGGCGGTGAAAAATTGGTTGAGATCTTCGAAAACTAAAGAGACTTCCAGGGGGAAAAGCTCGTTTTTGCGCGAGTGAAACCGAGCGGTTCCCGCCTTGGCGAGTTGCATGGTTCCCTTACTGATCCGCAATCCATTCGGTGCGGAACTCAGGTTAAGCGCCAGGGTGAAAGGCGTGAGGCCGAAATCGAGATAGAAACTGCCCAGAAGCGCTTCTCCGCGTTCGATGCCGGCTCGCGCTTCCAATCGATTTAACGAGGTGAACCCTTTGAGATAACTCGTAAAAATTACGTTGGTCGAGAGGTTTTCCGCCGCATATACGTTCCGTGGATCGGACGCTGTGGCTAAATGCAGGGTTACGGCCCCGGAAAGATCAACGTCTCCGCGTGCTCGAAGCGACAGGTCCAGCGATCCGTCGACTTGCCAGCCTTTGAAAAATCCGGAAACGGGTTTGATTTTGTCCAGCACGTTTTTCAAAGAAACGTCTTTGGCTTGCAACGTGGCGTCAAGCGGTGAAAGTGACGCCAGCGAGGCGGAGAACGGTCCCATGCCGTCTATGGAAATTATGGCCGATGCATTTCTTATATCCTGCGCGCTCACATCCACGATTCCCGCGCCGCTGAAGCTGACGTTTTTCAGCAGCACGGCGGGCTTTTGCTTGAATCTAAGCTGATCAATGGAAACTTTGGCTTCTTTTATTTCAACACGGTCCGCATCCCCGCTGAATTGAACGCGGCCGTTTCCATCCTCGATGGAAATGCGGGAGGATTGAATCCGAAGATGCGTAAAGCCCACGTCGCCACTCAACTCGACCGCCTCATTGCGGCCTCTGACCTTGAGCAGGTCGTGCAACGTGACTTCAATGGCTCCGAGCGGGGACATATAGTCCGTCCGCACCGTATCCAACCGGCAGTCAGCCTGCCAAACCACGCTGGGAACCTTTCGATCCATGATTAGTTGAAATTGCCCCTCGATTAAAACCCGGCCGGCAAGTGAGATTCCTTTATATCTCAGGACATCTTTCTTTTCCTGAAATGCCGCGTGAGATGTGACGGTTTTCAATTCCGGGATTGCCAGAGTGAACGATCCCGACAGCCCATCCACCGCTTTCCCGCTTAAGCTGACTTTAAGCGACAAAAGGTCATCCGCTGCAACAGTCGCCTGAGCGGACAAAGCGTAAGGCTTGGTGGTGGCAAGGGTGGCCTGGAGCGGCTCAACCTGGAGAGGAAAAGAATGACCCTGCTCATAGACGGACTGAATGCGGACAGCCGGCGTGCCCAATCGGGCATCCTGCACCTTCAGCATGTGATTTTCATAAGAAAAAGGGATATGGCCTGCCACGGCGCCGGTCTGGACATGAGACGACGCCAGAGAATCCACGCTGACGGTGATGATCCCATTGGCGCTGCCTTGCGGTGTAATCTCTCCGCTGAGCGCAATATGGCCTTGCGTCTTCCACGCAGATTCGGTCCCCGTTTTTCCGGATGCCGTCAGCAGCACGGATCCTTTTAAAGATCTATTTTTTCTTCCGTCTTGATCTTCGGGGGATGTGATCGAACCCTTGAGTTCCGTCATCTTGAAGAGGCCGTCGGGAGTAACCATTACCAGCTGTTCAGCTTCAATGACAACCACTTGAAACTGAAGCAGTAATGAAGACAGAAAATCGAGATTGGACGACTCACCGTCTTTTTTTGCCGAAAGTTCCAGTCGCGCGTCTATCCCTTGAATAATTAAACGTACCGGCGATATAAGATGTCTTCGAAAAGGATTACCCCACGCCCCGCTAAAAGACATGAGCGCCACCTTGCCCATTACTCCTCCGCCCGCACCGGCTTGAAGAGAAATTCCGCCAATGGTGATGGCGGGTTCGCTGACGGAAAAATCGATGGTTTCGATGGCGGCTTGATAGCCGCTTTTAGCCTCGATGACCCGGGGGATATACCAGCGTACGATGCGGGGCAGAAGTGTAAGAAATGTCGTCACCACCACCAGCAGGGCGGCCGCAGCTGCCAGGATTATTTTGGTCTTTTTGGACATGTTTACTCAGAGTCAGATTCTTTGCAAAAACGAACTTCGGGTCATCCCGGCTCCCACGGAATCGTTGACAATCAGCTTTGCCCGCTTCAGCTGAGCAAGGTTTCTGTTTACCTTAAAGCCCTGGACGATGTCTGCCTGCAGCGCTCCGCGCATCAGGTCGTAAGGCAACCGCTGCATACAGACCACGGAACAGTTCCCGCGCTCATGAACATTGGTCACCATTTTGTTCGCGATTAAGTCCGCCACGGCTTTTTTTATTTCCGGCGGATCATTGTCCAGGATCTGCTCGAGGATCAACGGAATCATGGCAAAGTTGGCCTGGTGCTCGATCAGAAGATCGAGGTCTTCCAATTTGATGCCGTTGCCGGAAAAAAGTGCGTTTAAATGCGCTTTGGCCCCGCGCGTGGCGTATAGAAATACGCCTTTGCCATCCATATCGCCGAAGATTTCACCATTATCGGGAAGCGCCTGGATATAGTGGGCAAAACAGCCATGGGTTCTGGTCAGCGTATCGATAACCCCGGTTTGCGGCCGCTCGAACCGGAAAGTCGCGCCTTCGTGGACGGTGACAACCCCCGTTGAATCCGGCGACAGATACACCGAAACAACGTTTTTGTATTTGCCGGATTCCACGTAAGCGCGGGCGATTTTTGCCACCGTTTCCGTTTCGGCATCGAGCGTCATGATGTCATACGCAAACGATCGTACGTTTTGGTCATAAAATTCGAGGGCCTCCTTGAAACGGCTGAACATTCCGGCAGCGGTCTGCGCCGGATACATCAACTCAGCCAGCGCATGCTGAACCCGGGCGGCTGTGGCCGGAACCCGGTAAATAAGACTGCCCATCTGATTGTCGACGATGATGCCGTCAAGTTTTTTGTTGCCGTTTAACTTGTGTATGGTGCGGGCAATCTGGGATACAGGGTCTTTTGTAAGGGTGAATTCGCTTTTTTTATAATTGGCGTCCTGTCCGGACGGTTTTGCGGTGCTGCCGGTTGCCAGTGCGGTTGCCAGGGCATCATCACCGAAAATAATGTTGGCGGTATCATCGGATTTGAAGGACTTGGCGCGGTGGATGTTTTCAGCACCAATCACAATGGATATGTCGCCGGTTTTAAGAAAACCGTTCAGAGACAGCATGAAAATAAGTTCAACCGCCACATTAAAGCCGGGGCATCCGGCATAAAGATCAAATACATGTGCGTTCGGACATTGATGCCGGATGATGTCGTACGGATATCTGACCAACGGCCCGGGATCATATTTGTCATCGCCGACATTGGTGGCGCCGATGACCATTTTGACCCGGGAAAGATCGAGGTCATTGGCGGTCAGCAGATCCTGCAGGGCGGTTACACCGATGCGTTCATTCGTGGCGGCTACCTTTCTTGTACGAACCCCTATTCTTTCCTCGATGGTTTTGCCGTCGACCGGTACGCCGCCTTTAAAATACAGCTGCTTTTTTTCGTAAATTGAATTGTCTACCAGGGTGCCGCCGTTCCAGGCACCGTAGGCGACAATTTTAAGAACCGAATCATTTGGCATTCATATCTCCCCTCAGCGCACTGATCAGTATTGTATAAGGACATCGGCAACTTTTGTCAACCTGATTGCACCGGGATTTGCGGGTTACGGGTTGCGGGTTGCGAGCATAGAGCAAAGCGCATAGCGCATAGCGTAAACGGCAAAAGGCGGGGAGCGACGGGGTGCGGGTTGCGGGGTGCGAGTTGCGGGGTGCGAGTTGCGGGGTGCAGGGTGCGGGGTGCGGGTTACGAGTTGCGGGGTGGGGGGTGCGGATTTTTCGATCGCGGATTTGAGATTTTGAATTTCGGAATGTTAACACATAGGTCTATGTGCAAAGCCATGCCCATGGTACTTTTAACCTAATACCCTACACCCTGTGCTTGTGTCACTTCCTGACACCCGAAACCTGACGCCTGAAACCTTTTTCATACGTTAAACCGGAAATTAATGATATCACCATCCTTTACTTCGTAGGTTTTACCCTCTAGTCTGACGGTTCCTTTTTTACGGGCTTCCGCATAGGATCCGGCATCCATCAAATCATTGTAGGCCAGAATCTCCGCCCGGATAAAGCCTTTTTTCATATCCGAATGTACCGCTTCGGCGGCATCCACCGCCTGGGTGGCTTTTTTTATGGTCCAGGCTCTGACTTCATCCTTGCCGACGGTAAAAAAGGAAATCAGCCCCAGAAGTTCGTAGGATCTTCGAATGACCCTGTCCGTGGCGGATTCACTGATATTAAATTCGCCTAGAAATGCAGCGGCATCTTCGGGGGCCATCTGAGCAAGTTCATGTTCGAGTTTTCCTCTGATCACGAGGCAATCTTCGGTTTCGGAGAGATGACTGATTTCCGGCAGGCGTTCGTCGTCATCATCGTTGTTGAACAAAAGCAGCATCGGTTTGGCGGATAACAGGGCAAATCCTCTCAACTGGCGGGCCGTTGCCAAATCCGTCATGCGTCTCAGGGGGATTTCATTTTCAAGATTATGGCGGCAATCGATTAAAAGGGCCTGCTCTTCCGAATCCATCTTCCGGCCGCGTTTATGATCGAGCTCAAGGCGTTCCAAACGCTTTTCCACCACCACCAGATCCGACAAGATCAATTCCTGCTCAAGATGTCTGAACTTATCGTCAGGCGATTTATCTTCAAAACCTGCCGCCGCATGATTGCGGATGACATGGATCAATGCGTCACAGTCCCTGGTCGCCGTCCAGATACTTTGATCTGCGGTTTGATCTTTTTTGGCCCTGGCGCTACCCGGCAAAAAATACTCCACCTGAGCATAGGTGGTCTTTTGCGGCTCATACATCGCGCTCAATTTATCAATGCGGCTGTCCGGCACCCGGATGGCGGCGATGCGATCTTCACCTTTGTGGGCCGATTCGGAAATGTTTTTGGCCAGGGCTTCAAAAACCGTTGTTTTGCCGGACTGCGGCAGACCGATGATGCCAAGTTTCATTGCTGCAATGCCTTTGAATCGGTTAGCGTTACTCGGCCCACGGAGTCAAACGGCAGGCTGGAGGACATCGTACCCTCGCCGGACAGCCTGAGTTTGCCTTTCAGACGGTACGCCAGCTGTTCGGCTTTTTGTAATCCCTGGATACTTCTAAAGATATCGATAACCGATGAGTATACCGTAACCGGAACCAGCGCGGATTCGAAGGCCGGTATTTTTGTCTCCACCTTGGAGACACCGGTTGCAAACGGCTTGCCGTTGATTTCAAGATCGGCTTGAATACCTTTGACATTCAGATCCATATCATTGGTGTTAAACACCCTGAGCTGAATTCGAAACACGGTTTCAAGACCGGTAAACTCTTGGGGCTGTATGCCGGCCAGGGATATGCGCGGTGGTTCCAGACGATTCCCCATACCGGCACAGCCGGCCAGCAGCTCAATGGAGACAAAAACTATGATAGCTAAAGTTGCTGGGTTTGAATATTTCATCGGGATTCGTCTCATGCAGTGTTATCAGTTATTGTTTATTGGAAGGCGATATCACGACTAAATAACGTTTTCAGGACTTTTCGCATATCACAACAGACCCAATCCTCATAAAACTGTTAATTAATAACCAGTAACAAATAACCTTTTTCCTAACTATTTCCCCAACAAACCCTTGAGTGCCCCTTTGGCGCTTTCTTCAAGCGGCTTGATCTTCTCATTTTCAAGCAGTTTTTTGGCCTCTTTGGATTCAAAAACCTGCTTTTCGATTTTTTCTTTGGCCGCCGCGCTCAGGTCCGGGCGAAACTTGGGTGACGCGAAGGTGCCGGATACCAGCACGGGTACCATGAGACCCGAACGCTGCGATTCGTCTCCCTGTCCTTTTAAACTGGCAACCGCCTTTGGCTCTACCCGAAAGTCCAGGGTTTCTTTTACCAGATCAGCGGTCCCGGAGGCGACAATGCGGATGAAGGGCGATTTGAGGCTGGTCTCAGGGGTGTTGGCAACTCCGTTTTTAATGGTAAAGGGCATTGACAGTTCGGTGAAATCCGTTCGCGGCCGTTTTTCACCTTTTTGGGCCAGGCCAAAAGCCGATCCGATATTACGGGCCATTGACGCCAGATCGATGCCGACGATGGCGCCGTCGTTGAACCGCAGGTCACCCTTGCCGTTTAAGGTTTGTTTGATTTGATCCGGTTGATCCCCGACCATGGACAACTGGATGTCGGCATTGGTGCTTCCCTCCAAAAAGTCTTTGGCCAGCACGTCTTTGAGCAGGGGGTTCACCTGAATAGCATTGATTTTAAGATTCAGATCACTTTTGGGGGTATTCCCGGCGACATCCAGCAATACATTGCCGGCGGCGCTGCCCTGGTACATTTTCAGCTGCATGGGATCCAGTTTGATGCGGCCGTCTTTGGCTTTTATCTGCAGCAATACATCCTGAATCCGGGCCTTGCTGACCGTAAGATTTCCTATTTTTGCCCTACCGTCCAGAATCATGCGGCGCAAAGGGCTGTAATCGATTTTCCGTCCGGCGGATTTTCCCGCACCAGCGGTTTTTTCAGGCGGCGGTTGCTCGCTTGGCGGCGGCAGGTAGCGATCCAGGTTGATCTGATCCAGATCGAGGTCAAACGCAAGGTTCGGTCGGGAGAATTCTGCGGCGGTGGCCGAAAAAGTAAGTTTGGATTGATCCAGTTTCATCGTCCCATTTGACATTGACACCTTCCCGGCATCACCCTTGACATGGGTTTTTAGCGCAACGCTGCTCAGGGCTTCGGGATCGGATGTTTTTACCGGAAATTCCTGTCCCAATTCGGCTACCAGTTTACGGGGAGAGAATTCTGTGATTTCGATGTCCATATCGACAGCGGGACTGGTGAGCGGATTTAGCAGTGAACCTTTGAGCCGCAGGGCCAATTGTTTGAGGGCATTCAACGATAAATCCACGGGAATGTTCGCGGCCTTGAAACCTTGTCCCAGTGGTCCGATGGTACCTTCCATTGATATGGGTTTTTGATCCATCAGGGCCGAAAAGGTCATTTTGACGGGTCGCTCCATTGACACATCCGCCAGGGTTAAATTGAGGTCCGTGATTTCTTTGCGGGTGTCGCTGGTGTGATCGATCCAGATTAACGATCCATTATTTACGGCGAGATTGCCGACGGTGAGGGCCTTGATGGGCAGATCCAGACCGCCTTTAACTCCTGCCGGCGCTTTTTCCTCCTTTTTTGTCGGGGTCTCTTTGGACGGCTGCTTGGGCTGTTCCCAATTCGTCCGACCGTTCTTATTTTTGACCAATACGATGTGCGGTGCGTCCAGCACGAAGCGTTTGATTTGAATATCTTTGCTGAGAAGCGGCAGCAGCTTGATGCGAACCTCAAAGGACTTGACGGTGACAAAATCTTTTTCCGAGAATCCGGCCGGGTTGCCCAAACGCAGGTCCGAAAAGGAAACCCCGGCCCAGGGAAACAGGGACAGGTGAAGATCATCACCCACTGAAAAAGGTCGGCCGGTCGCCTCGGAAACCTTGCTTTCAAGCATCGGTTTGTACTTTTGCACATCGACAAACATGGGAATCAGCAAAAGGGCGGCGATGATGACCACCACCAGACACCCGACAATGATTGCTCCCCATTTAATAAAGCTTTTCATGATGTTTCTCCTTTCGAGGAGTCCCCCCCGTTAGACGGTGATGCGTCCACGCTTCAAAAAGTAATTCTCCCCCGCCGTGCGCCGAAAACGCAAAGGTTTTCAACTGCGATAAGCCGGCAATGCCCCGATTCGGTTTCTTTAAACTAGGTACCACGAATGTGGGCGTCAAGCAAGGTGCAGAAGAAATAAAATTGAGCTAAAGCCCAATTGGCCATTGGTCTGCAGTCAGTCGGCGGTCGTGGAATATGAATTTTAACAACAGACCACGGACAACGGTCATGCAGCTCTCTGACTCGATCATTCAGGAAACTACTTGGTGATTTCACTGTGTTTATTTATCGCCTGCTGCACGTATGGATAAATATGGTCAACAACTTTGCGGTATCCCTCGGCGGTCGGGTGAATTCCGTCAGGCTGGTTGAGCCCGGGGTCTGCGGCCACTCCGTCCAGGAAAAATGGAATGAAAATGACATCTTCCGACTCGGCCACCTCCGGATAGACGGCTGCAAAGGCGTTGGTGTACTCCTGGCCCAGGTTCCGGACAATTTTCATGCCTCCCAGCACAACGACGACGTTTTGGTCTTTCAGCGTCTGGATTATCCGGCGGATGTTGCTTTTGATTAAAGCAGGATCGATGCCGCGAAAACCGTCATTGGCACCGATAACCAGGATGACGATGTCAGGTTTCAAGGTCAGCACCCACTTTATTCTCGAAAGCGTGCCGCTGGAAGTTTCGCCGCTGATTCCGGCATTAATGACCCGGTACCGATACCCCTGGGCCTGCAATTTCTTTTCCAGTACTGCCGGGTAGGCAAGTTCTTCCTCCACTCCCAGTCCTTCGGTAAGGCTGTCGCCGACAGCCACAATGGTCCCCTCTATTTTTTTTTCAGGTTGAGCTGGAAGTGAGTCGGATTCCTCGCCGCATCCCTGAACCATTAGCAAAATTAGGAGAGTAGAGAAAAAAAAATAGTTAAATCTTTTCAATTTAATTCATCCCAATATAAGAAATAAAGTTCCACGTATGATTTCAATCCGCGATCCCACATCCAAAATCAGCAACCGGCGGTTTGCGCCTTCCGTCCTCCGTCCTCACAATCCGCAACCCCCAATCCGAAATCCAAAATCTTTTCACTCCTGTGTCTGCTCCCGCAAAAACACAACCGGTTTTTTGCGCAGAATGGAAATCGAGGGCACCAAACCGACCGTTACAACCAGCAAAACGGCTGCGACAATCAGCAGTATGCTTTCAAAGATAAAGGGCTGATACGAAATATGCAGCAGCTTTAAACATATCAGCCAGCTGCCCGTCTGGGATATCAGCAGCGCGAGGGAGCCACTCACCAGACCCAGAACAAGGTTTTCGAGGGTAAATACACGGACCACAAAATTTCTTCTGGCCCCCAGGATTTTATAATAGACAGCCTCCTGAATCCTGGCATAGCGGGTGGCCAATATCGAGCTGAGCATTATCAAGATGCCGGCCGCCATGCTGAATGCGGCAAAGAATCGGATAATCAGCGACAGCTTTTTTACTACCGCCGTGAAAACCGTCAGCAATTCAGTCGCATCAATCACGCTCACGTTCGGAAAGTTTTCGACTATTTTTGTTTGCAGGGCCGATATTTGCTGTTTGGCGACCCTGACGGCGGTAAAGATGGTTTGCGGTGCATCGTGCAAGGTATTTTCGGGGAATACAAAATAGAAAAACGGGCCGATCGACTCATGTGTCCGGGAGCGGATACTTGAGATCCGGGCCTGCAGCGGCACGCCCTGGATCTTAAAGGTGATGCGATCCCCGATATTCATCTGCCTGATATCGGCTACCGTATCCATAACCGAGACCTGGAGATCGTCCCAGTTTTTGCGGAAAAGGCTTTTTCCTTTCACAATGACTTCATCTTCCAGCAGGTAATTGCGATAGGTGAGATTGAACGTGCGGGCCAAATTGTCACCGCGTCGCCGCTGCTCCTGCAGACGGTTTATTTTTTTACCGTTGACGGACAAAATTTTAGCCCGGATAATCGGATAGAACTCCGTTGCGATACCCAGTGTTTTTGTAAATTCAGCCAGCTGCGACGGTTGAATGTCGAGAAAAAAGACATTCGGGGCATTTTCAGGGTAGGACCGGATAAAGTTTGCATCCAGGTTTTGCTCGATTAAATAAATGGCAAAAATTACGGCCAACGAGGCTGTGAGGGTAATAATGATCGACCGCGTGGCGTTTTTCGGTCGAAACAGGCCCTTGATTGCCTGGCGGATCAACAGGGAGCCAATCCTTGTGCGTTTGAGGAGTGACAAAATTGCCCCAGTCAAAAGTACAGTGGTGGCGATCAGCAAGATAACGCCCAGAACAAAATACAGCGCGGTTTTAAGTTCTTTGACCTGCCAGAATACCAGCAGCAGAAAAAAGCCGAATATTGAAAACGTGCTCAGATAAATGGGCAATCCCGCTTTAGAGCGAATGCGCTCCTTACGGAAGATGACGATCGGCCGGATGTCTTTTAACCGATGCAGGGGTATAAAAGAAAACAGACCGACCACAAGCACCCCCAGGCAAAGCCCTTCCAAAACGGCCCGCCAGGAAATAATCAGGGATACATTAGCAGGTAAAAGGCCTTTGAAAAGAATATCCAACGCGTACTGGAGAAATAGGCCGCAGACAAGTCCGATAACCGTTCCCGCCAGGCCAAGAATAGAGAGAATAAACAGAAAATGGCGCGTAATGAAACTGCTCCTGGCGCCCACTGTTTTCATGACGGCAATGGTTTTTTCCTTTTCCTTTAAAAAGGCCGTCAGGGCACTTTGGATGCCGATACCGGCTAAGAGCAGTGTGAAAATGCTGATAAGACTCAGGAAAAAAAAGAGGTTGTCAAAAAAACGTTTGATGCGGGAGCGCGCCGTGCGGTACGTTTCGACCCGTTCCTGATCCGGATCGGCTGCAATTTTCAACCGATCTGCAATCTGTTGGATTTTGTGTTCATCCCGGACTTTGATCAGGCAGCGGTATTCAACCCGGCTTCCTTTTTTGACCAGATCCAACGCCGCGAGATCATCGGCTGCAATAAAAATACGGGGGCCCAGCAAGAAAAGATTGACCGGCTGATCCGGTTCCTGCAGAACAACATCTTTGATAATCAGAGTTGCACTGCCGATATGCAGTGCATCTCCCACCCGCAAATTAAGGCGGTCGAGCAGGCTCTGGGCCACGATAATGCTGCCCGAGGTTAGCACGTTCTCAAAATCACGCCCGGACTTCAGCACGACCTTGCCGTAAAACGGATAGCCCGGCTGCACAAGTTTGAGCTTTGCCAGCAAGGAATCCCGGCTCTTTTGACTGCGCACAACGGAATAAAACTCCCAAACCCGACTGCTGAGAATTTTGTTTTGATCCTCGAGCTGTTCAACCAGATTGATCACAGACGGTGAAAGTTCGAAATAGGATTGAATGATGATATCGGCCGCATGCAGGGTTTTGGCATCATTGAGCATGGAAGAGTTAACGCTGGCGGAAAACCCGTTCAAGGAAATGAAGGTAACGATTGACAGGGCGACACACAGCACAAACACCATCGCCTGGCGACGGGAGCGTGCGATCTGGCGGATAATAAAATGTCGATGTAGAAATCCGTTGGGCATATCGGTACTTTCAGTCGCCTCTCATCAGGACTGAGTAATGAGGACTGAGCAAGAATAGAATTGGGACGATGGCAGCAGCAATACGCTCAGTCCTCAGTCCTCGGCACTCAGCACTTTTTCATCAGGCAATCCGTCCGTCCTTGAGGATAATCATGCGGTCTGCAATCCTGGCGATATCGAGGCTGTGGGTCACCAGAACCAGGGTGGTCCGGCGTTCCTTCTGAAATTCGAGCAGTAAATCCAGCACCGCTTTGCCGTTTTCAGTATCCAGGTTGCCGGTGGGCTCATCGGCAAAAATAATTTTAGGATTGTTGATAACCGCCCGACACATGGCCACGCGCTGCATTTCACCACCGGATAGCTGGTGCGGATAGTTATCACGGCGTGGCGCCAAGCCGACGCGTTTCAGCAGATCAGCAGCTCTGTCATAAGCCCGCGTATCCCGCTTGAGTTCAGCCGGAAACATAACGTTTTCTAAAGCCGTCAAGGACGGCACCAGGTGAAAGGATTGAAAGACAAAACCGATGAATTCATTTCTCAGCGGGGCCAGGCCATCTTCGGTGATATCGGTGATATCCTTGTCTTCAAGAAATACCCGGCCGGACGAGGGCTTGTCCAGGCCGGACAGCAAGCTTAGCAAGGTTGTCTTGCCACTGCCGCTGCTGCCTTCCACAACTAAAAATTCTCCTTCTGCGACGCAAAGCGAGACATTGTCCAGGACGCAAATCTCACGATCTCCGATGGTGTAGGTTTTGGTTATATTTCTCGCCTCGACAACAGGCATGGCATCTATCCTCATAAAAGCGGATAAAATGTAAGCATGCATCTTGATAGGATCAACTTTTTTTGGGGAATTAAGGTCTGGCTGGCTGGCAGTTAACCATCCTTCTTGCGGGTAATGGCCTGCGACAGTTTTTCACCCAGGGAGCCCATGGAGGAGCCGGTATCATCGGCAAAGTTCTGCCAGTTTTGCTCGTCTTTTGTGTTACCGGGGACCAGGGTAATTTTACGATTACCGATGTCGATGGCTTCAATGGTCACCGCGATTGAATTGCCTTCCTTCAGCTTTTCGAGCGCTGACGATTTTTGCATCTGGCTGACTTTCGATTTGGGGAGCAGTCCGGTAATGCCGGGTGCCAGGGTGATAAAGAATCCGAATTTTTCCTTTTTTTCAAGCACGCCTTCAAGGGTCTGGCCGATCGTAAATTTTTCTTCAACGTCTATCCAGGGATCGCCCGCGGCGTCCCGAATGCTCAAGGACAGCCGTCTCTTTTCCATGTCAACTTTTTTGATGATGACCGATACGGTCTGACCGGCACTGACAATGTCCTCAGGTTTCACAACCCGCTTGGTATAACTCATCTCACTGATGTGGACCAGTCCCTCAATGCCGGGGGCAACTTCCACAAAAGCGCCGAAATTAGCACAACGCGTGACCTTTCCCAGGATTTTATCCCCTTCGCGAAAATGCCGATCGGCACTGTCCCAGGGATCTTCGGTGAGCTGTTTCATCGACAGGCTGATTTTCAGCAAACCGGGTTTCTTATCCGGCGCGATACCGATGACTTTGACCTGGACCGTATCGCCAATATTGACCGCATCTTCCGGGTTGGCGACTTTCGACCAGCCGAGCTCGGATATATGCACCATGCCTTCCACTCCGTCCGACAGCTTCACAAAAACACCGTAGGGCATTGTTCTGGTAACCCGACCCTCCAGTACACTGTCCACCCTCAAATTTTCATAAAACGCTTTGCGGGACTTTTCCTGTTGCCTGGCCAGCAGGGCACGCCGTGATACAACGATATTTTTACCCTTTTCTTCCAGAGTTGTAATTAAAAATTCCAGGGTTTGGCCGACGAAACCGGACGGATCTTCAACAAAATTGATGTCCACTTGACTTATCGGACAAAATGCTTTTCTTTGCAACACTTCCACCCGCACGCCACCTTTGCACGTTTCGGTGATTTTACCTTCCACGGGTGCCGCCTTGGCATAGGCCTCCTTTAACATCTCAATGCCGCCGATTCCCGACAAGGCTTTTGACAGCCGGATTTCGTCGTCGGTTGCCGCCACAACATACAGATCCAGCATGTCGCCTTCTTCAAAAGGCAGCTGCCGATTTTCATCAAGTAATTCGGCCTTTTCCACCACGCCGTCAATCTTGGTGCCGGTGTCGACAAAGACAGCATCCTTACCAATGGAAATAATCTTTCCGTGGATTTTGTCACCGATACTAATATCAGCGTTCAGGCCGGGGCCATAGGCATCCAGCAGCGCGGCAAAGCTTTCTTCTTTTTCTTCGGTCGGGTCATCATTGTTTATGTTTTCCGTCATGACTCAGGCTCCTTTTTACAGTCAAAATATGGATACTTCTTGAAATTAGCAGGGGCATTTATTATTTTCAAGAAGATATTACAACAATTATTTTGACTGGAATTTTTATGTCCATTGCTGATATAAGATTGACAAAATGGCGCTCCTATTATAAATTTCATTATAATTCGAACAGTTATCATTCACTCTGCTGTTTCAATATAGAAACCCTGTCTTTGGGGCGAGGATAGGAAATTGACAGGGCCGGTAACTATTTTTGCGACGACTATCCAACTACCAGGAGTCTAAATGAAACTCGACCGTGGCTATTTGATGGAAAGTGACGACGAGGCGTTGCGGCTGGATATCAAGACGGATGCCGCGCTGGTTGAAGAGCAGGCCTTATGGGCCGGCATCAAACCCGGCATGCGGATTGCCGATCTGGGATGCGGGGCCGGCAAGACCACATTCCATTTGAACCGCTTGGTGCAACCAAACGGACAATCCGTCGGTGTCGATATCGGCGAGCAGCGGATTGAATATGCCAGAAAGCATTACAGCGATGAAGGCATCGAGTATGTAACCGGTGACATCCGCAAACCGCTCGATCAACTGGGCCGTTTTGATTTTATCTGGATTCGATTTGTGCTCGAATACTATTCTAACGAGAGCTTTGATATCGTAAAAAACATCTCCCAAAACCTCAAACCCGGCGGAATCCTGTGTCTGATTGATCTGGATTGTAACTGCCTGCGAAATTTCGGACTCTCACAGCGATTGGAAAACGCCATGGTCCAAATTATGAAAAAACTGGAAACCAACTTTAATTTTGATCCTTATGTGGGTATAAAACTTTATTCTTATGTTTTCGACCTGGGTTATGAAGATATTGATGTCAGGGTCACACCTCATAACCTTATTCACGGGGATTTGAGGGAAAAGGATTCTTTCAATTGGTTCAAAAAGGTAGAAATTGCCGCCCGGCACTCAGGATTCCAGTTTGATGAATATGAAGGCGGTTATGAGGAATTTTATGAGGAGTTTAAGGCATATTTTTCCAGCCGGCGTCGGTTCACCTACACCCCGATGGTCTGGTGTCGGGGGTGCCGGACTTAGGGTTAAGGCATGCCATTCAAACCGGTTTTAAATAAACCGCAACAGGCGTCCCAAATATCTGAAGTACGCATCTGAATACTGCAGACTGCAGACCCACAGATTATAAATCTTTTCGTAAGCGATTTCCTGTTCATCGGCAAAGGCGGCCGGATAAAGCAGCGCTGGAAAATCATGCTTTCCGGTAATCCGAGCTACAGAGCCGATCGCTGTCCGCAAAAGGTCGGCATTTAACTCCTCTGAATCCGTTACGAAGACTTTGACACAATTTGTAATATCAGACAGGTTCAAGCCGACATCGGACGTGTTCACCATGAAGATCGCCTTCAGATTGCCGTTTTGCTTCAACGAGAAAAGTTGGCGCAGCCGGGTTAAGCCCGCCTGCCTGTAATCTCGGCTGAGATTGTCGCAATCAAATTTGTCCGGCGTTAAATCGATTGCATCCAGCATCAGTCCACCAGAAGTATGTTCGTAGAAGTCGGCCAGTTCGCCAAGATCGTCAGGCTGGGTTTCGGTTATCTGCCAGTCGGCGGGCAAATCGGGCATTGAACCGGCTGAAGGTCTGAAGTGAAAATACGCAAACCCGTCCAGGGAACAGCCCTTGGGGTCTTTTATGCTTTTGGCGGCCCCGCCGAAAACCCGGTTGGGGAATTTGTTCTCCGGCCGGTAATAGCAGATCATATAATCCATATGTAGAGAATAGAGACGATGGGAGTCATTGATCATGCGTCCGATCTGGTCCAGAACAATCAGCCCCGCCTTATTTAAAGCTGATTTTCTGGCGGCATGATGATGAATCATCCAGGCGTTTTCATAAAAGCGCAACATGGCCATGTGGCCGAGAATGGTTCCCTTGTCCTGGTAGATGAAGTGCCGCGCAATGTGGGGGTTGTGGGTGTAGATCTTGGCGTAGGTTTCTTTGATTTGCTTTTTATTCTTCTGGATTGCGACATATTTATCGGGATAGATAAATCCGGTCTCAAAAAAGAAATCCCACAGCGCATCGAGATCGACATCGTTGCAGATATACGAATTTTTGTCCTTGGTCTGATGAAGCAGGGAGATGAGTTTCAGATGATCCTGAATATTCATATCCAGCAGGGCCAGGCCGCATTTAATCCACTTTTGACCGTTGGCTGCCATCATGGTTTTACGAAAGACTACCTGAGCACTGCATTTGATTTTACAGCTGTCTGCAAAACTTAGTTCCAGCTCCGGTAAAATCATGCCCGGCAGCAAGGCCGTATTGCTTTCATCTTCTTCAACCGAAAAGCCGGACCCGGACATATCCACTACCTTGAGGTCGATTCTCGCTTTGGTAAATGGATGTTGAAATACGATGTTGGGCGAAGGCGTTAATTCATACCGCTCGCTGCGGAACTCCTTATGTTTGAAACGCTGAATTTCCTTCTTCAGGGGTTCGAGAATATAGTTGCGGGTGCTACTGCCACGGGTATATCTGATGACTCTACATTCGCCGGAGTAATAGGTGACGGTCCGGTCCGACAGGATGATGTTCACCGGATGTTCCGGGTTCACCCAATCAAACGTCTGGGGCGGGACGGCAGTAAGTTTAACCCGAAACGAAAAGCCGTTGAAATCCATCAGAGAGCCGCAGAACACCGTGCTGTTCTGCATAAGCTGCACCTTGATGCCTTCACAGGCATGGCGTTTGACCTTGCGGGAGCTGATTTCATAGCACGCTTCCGGCAACAAAAGACTGATACTTTCATCGTCAATTCTGACCAATTCAGCTTCTGCCTTCAGCAGCTTGCGGCCGCTGTTAATCAGCAGCTTGCTGAACGTGTAAGACTGAATAATTTGGCCTATGCTTTTGTCTTCGGACCACAGGCAGTCGACCAGATCTCCCATGCAGGGCTGTGGTGTGGCTTTGAGGGTAATGGTCTTATCGTATTTAAGATGCTTGAAATTAATCAGAACGGTGCCGTCCTGGAAATTAATGTAATTCAGTTTGTTGATGAGTTGGGCTTTGCTGACCTTTTTCCCTTGACCCTGTCCCTCAGTCTCGGGTAGTCGATGAACGACGGCAGGAGGACCTTCCATTTGCCGCAGGCGGACGGGTTGGGCGGTAAAAGCTGCAATCGGTGTGCTTAGGTTTTCCCGGCGGCTAAAGTCGGTGTGTATTTCGATGACGTGTGGGTTTTTCTTGGCGTTCTCCATGTTTTAACCTCGCGGGCTGGGGGTTAACTGCAGCGGATGGCGAACTTAAGTTTACGAATGTTAGCGTTTTGGGTCAGGAAAAATTGCCTGCGAATACCGTTCAATTTTAAGATCAGAATTACATTTTATGCCAATTCCAGGATCTACATTGCTATTTATGTTTCTGGATGCTTTTAAAATATTATAACAGACATGTCAATAGAAATTTGCTAAAAACCTGAAATTATATACTAAATTTCATTTAGTAACTGATTTTAACAGAGATGTAAATATTATTAATAAAATGAATATTATTTAGTAACTGACTCGATTTCTTGGGCTCAACTTGCAATGCAATAAGTCATTGTTGGGATTCAGATGACGGTAATTCAATTACTGAAAATTGGAATCGATGACCGCAAATGCACACATATCGAACCAAACTCAGTGGTTGCATTTATTTGGATCGGATTTATATTTTACCAACAAACGAAATTCGGCTGTAAACGAATAATGCCGCGGGATGATGGGGTCGGCACCATAAATTCGATGGCGAAACGAAAGGAATTCGATTGATGGGAAATCAGATCAGGACGACAATTTTACTGGCAGTCCTGACCGCGCTCATACTCTGGGTTGGTCAGGTTTTGGGTGGTCGTCAGGGAATGATCATTGCCCTGATTTTTGCCGCCGGTATGAATTTTTTCAGCTACTGGTATTCCGACAAGCTGGTGCTGAGAATGTATCGTGCCAGTGAAGTCACCTCCAAGCAAGCGCCGGAGTTGTATGAGGTAGTTCAACGCCTTACGCAGCAAGCCGGGCTGCCCATGCCGAAATTATATATTATTCCCCAGGAAGCCCCGAATGCTTTTGCCACCGGCAGAAATCCGGCGCATGCTGTTGTGGCCGTCACGCAAGGGCTACTCAAGATTATGGATCGCGACGAACTAACGGGTGTTTTGGCGCACGAACTGGCCCATGTGAAAAATCGGGATATCCTCATCGGAAGCATCGCGGCAACCATGGCCGGCGCCATTATGATGCTGGCGACGATGGCCCGATGGTCGGCGATATTCGGCGGCTTCGGCGGCAATAACGACGAGGGCGGCAGATCCGGTTTTATCGGCCTGATCGTGATGTCCATTATCGGCCCGCTGGCAGCCATGATTATCCAGATGGCCATATCCCGCTCGCGGGAATATCTGGCGGATGCGACCGGCGCCGGGTTTGCCGGACATCCGGAGGGGCTTGCCAACGCCCTGGAAAAGCTGGGAGCTTACTCCAAACGGTTGCCGATGAAGGCCAGCCCGGCTACGGCCCATATGTTTATTGTCAATCCGTTGTCCGGCAGAAGTATGCTGAGCCTGTTTTCAACCCACCCGCCGCTCGAGGAAAGGATTGCGCGCCTGCGGGGCGTTCGGCCGCCGTCTGCCGGAAGAAAAGCGGAATCCGGCCCTGACACTAAAGAGGCGAGGGCCAGAGCAGCCTGGGATCGGCTTGGGGGGTGAGCCTAGCAACATTCCACGCTGCTGCAGGCGGCCGCATCCTTGCCTTTGATCCAGGTCTTGATGATATAGGATGCGCAGCCGACACCGGGGGTAACTCGGATGGCCTCGCTCGGACAGTTCAAGGCACATGCCCCGCACTCCATGCAACCGTCCTGATCGCGGATGGCGGCTTTTTTGCCTTCCATCTGAAAAACTCCGTGGGGACAGACACTTTCACACATGCCGCAACCCACACACGCCTCGGTTTCAAGCTGCAGCGTCGTCACCCCCGATAAATATCTAAAGTCGTCCATTTTTCATCCTGCAAACGCCGCTGTCACCCAGGCGGCCGCCGCAATCAAAGCCGCAGCGGCCTGCAGCGGGATGGCCCGGCGCATTTCCTTTTCGACTCCCGAGGGAGAGGTGACGGGCGTCGAGCCGGTAAAATTCATGGTCAAGTAGGAACTGATCATCATGGTGAACAGCAGCAGCGCCCCGTCTTCCAGCCAGATCAGGTCGTTTCTGAAGATGGCAATTACGGCCAGACCCGCAACGCCCCCGGTCAGTGCACCCTTCAGTGCAAAAGCGCGTCCCGGTACCCAGGGCAGCAAAACGGGTGCGGCCACCGCACCGGCCAGGATGCCGGCGATATAAGCCGTTATGAGCATCAAGCCCCGACTCCAGGCGTCACTGAGCGAAAATAAGTTTGTTCCAATACCGGACAGCAAAAAGACAGCCGGCAACATCCAGGCCGTGGGTTTCGACAGATGGGAAAGTTCTACCGGCACCAGCACCACGCGCTGCGGCAAGGTAAAAGTCAGCCGGCGCATTGATTTTTCGGCGTTACAACCGCCTGCGACAAACTGCTGAATGTCTTCGGCCTGAATCGGGCCCCAGAGGAGCTTGCAACCAATTTCCTTTTTAACCCGGTATGCCGATACGCCGGTGGCAGCCAGCTGCGGCAAGATAAGCCGGTTATGTCGTATCAGTTCTTTTAAGCGGGTTTGTTGGACGCGATGCACCACTTCCCGGGTGGAGAAGAGCGCTTTACCCGCAGCACACCAGACATTGATGCCGCGGGTGTCGACTACCAGGATCCAAGCATTCAATGCGGTTAACTCCCGGCGCAGGGAGTCGAAGGTGAGCTTATAATTGGCGGTAACCAAAACCGGTGAATCCTGATCGGGCGTCCCCACACAGTAGAGCCCGGGGGCGATTTTATACTGATCTCGTTTTATTCCGAGACGGGCGGTTAAGGTGCCCACCCGATCCGACCGTTCGAGTCGCGTTTTAACCCGGGGAACCGGGCCAACCGATGTATCGATAAAAGTATCGACAAAGTCCAGCAGCCGGTAACCCGGTTTTTCATGCCGGCTGCTCTGCGGCCCCGGTGCAGATCCACAGCACACCTCGTCGGAGGCATGCGACGTGACAAAAGGTTGCAGTGCGGTTTGGTTCTGCGTTGAACAGGAACCATCCTCACATGCACAGCATCCATTTTTTTGCCGGGTCACATCATTCATGTCTACAATCTTTAAGTATAAGGGCCCTCAATATTGAATCATTCGGCGCCATTGTACATCAATTTGCCGCCGCATTCAACCGGAGGCATTTTTTTTAACGAAAGGAGGGAGCGACCACAGTTGTGCGGGCTGCGGCAGACCCGACAGCGGGCGTCACTGCAATCCTGGCAGGAAAAACAATCCTTACAGGGATGCTTTTTGACGCTCCCATCCGGCTGCTGAGGCGCATACACTTTGCCCTTCAATCCGGGAACTGTAATAAAGGGCATGCTCAATCTCCCATGATTAGTGTTTACTTATGCGGCAATTTAGACCGCTGTAACGTTTATACGTGATGACCTGAGGGTCGATAGACAAATAACCCTCCTGCTTGGAATAGGACGTTTTTGCATTCAGCTGGTCAGCAGCGTCGCCGAAAAAGGTTTTTAGGATGGCCGTCAGCTGGCTGCGCAGCACCGAGTATGAGTAATGGCGGGCAGCAATCTGATAATTGTTGTTGACCATTTTTTTTCGGCGCTGGGACGACTCCAGCAGTTCGACCACATTATGTACGGTTTTTTTGGATAAGTAGCCATCCATCACTGCCAGGTCAAAGCCCAACGGCTCTATATCCCGCACAAACGTGGCATAGCGATTAATCAGGATGGGCTTTTTAAAATATACACCCTCCAGGAATGCATTGCCGAACCCCTCGTAAAGACTGGGAAAGGTGATGAAATCGGCATAGGGATAAAAATCCCAGAGAGAACACTTTGCCTTGCCGTTACCATTGCGGCTCAGCGGGTCGGCAATCCGAATCGAGACAAGCCGCAGATCGACCCCGTGTTCGCAGGCATATTCCTTCAGCCAGTTCAATAGATAACGATTCATTCGAGCATGTGCCCCGGAGCAAATTGCAGCCGGTTTTTTGAAAACCGGGCTTTTTATATAAGCACGCTTTTAAGCCGGTTCAATTGCTGAAAACTGCAAAATTGAAAAGGCAGTATTTTTATGAGGCATCCTTTAAGTACCACATGGTAACATGGCAATGGAGTTATTTTTATGTGATCGACTGGATTCTGTCAAGGGTAAATTCAGGTGGTCGAATGTTTTATAAATCCTGCTTGAACAACTGTTTCAGCAAATCACCGATCACCACGCATTCCAGGCCGAATGGAAGATACCCGGCATAGCCCAGCAGCGGCATTTCAAAAATTTGAAAGCGCTGAACCAGAGGAATGCTGTATTCCCACTTGGCCAGGCTAAAATAGTTCCACATTTCCCAGAAGCCACCGCAAACCAAGGCGGCCAATGCCGCCGCGACGGCACCGCTCCAGTCTCCGGCGGAAATCTGCCAAAGAAAATGCCGTTCTTTCATCGCTGTTTGCAATCCGACGATAATCAGGAGGGGCGCAACCCAGAGAAGCGGGAATAAATAATTCGGCCACACACCGATTGCGACCAGTCCGGCCGCTGCGAGCAGCAGTGCTGCTATGGCTGTCGCAGTGGGATGCCGCAGCGCGATCGGCCTCATACGGGAATATCCCCGGCGGATCCAACCGGTCCCCAGCAGGTATTCACGGGTGCTTAATACCGCCGGCAGCACTGTCGCAAAGGGCAGGGTGGCATACCAGAAATAGGCGAGGGGACTAAACTGCACTCCCAGATAATACCAGTTTTGAACAAAGCGGTTCAGATATTCGAAAAACCACCAGAAGGTGGCGCTGGCCGGGAAAAGCAGCAGGAAATATCCGGGGCGATCCGTCATCAGGCTGTGACCGCTGCGCCGCAAACAAAGCGCATTGACAACCAGGATGTATGAAAACCACAGGGGGCTGAAGGTAAGGGGTTGAAATTTTGCAAACCAGGCCAAACGGGTCCAGGCCAGAATCCAGGCGATCACCCCGCTGGCGATGCCGATCCAGCCCCACCAGGGAAAGCGCGATGAAGCTGAAGCGACCGTGGTTCGGGGACTTTTACGATACGATTGAACGCCTGCGACAACCAATGGGCAAACGGATGCTAAAATCAGAAGGACAAAGATGAAAAAAGCCGGCCATGAAAATGGGGCATGCTGAATATAGCGGGTTCGGGGGGGGAATTCAAAATAACGGTCCACCGGAAAACCGGCGATCAACACCCCTGCCAACGGCAAACCTAGCAACATGACTGCCAGTAAGAAAAATTTCAGCAAAAAGCGTTGCGAGATGGACATGATAATTGAATGACGATTGACGAATGATGATTGAATAATTGCGGTGCGCAATCCCTCCCGACTACAATGAAAAACTACGACGAGGTATATCTGCGGATTAATTATCTTATTCGAAAGTTTCTAAAGAACCATAGCCAATTCTGATAAGATTATTTTTCAGGGCGAATTGATTAAAATCGATAGAATTCCCCAAATCGACATTCTTCATTCGTCAATCGTCATTGATCACTACGAGGCCATGCCCTGCATTTCTTCAGGCAATTCACATACCTCAGACGCTTTGCGGGTCTCAACATAGTGGGCGGCCGCCAGTGCGGCCGTGCAGCCGTCGGCGGCGGACAAAACTATTTGGCGGGCGTATTTTTCCCGCAAGTCGCCGATGACATAAATCCCGGGGCAATTGGTTTCGCACTTGTCGTCGGTAACCACATAACCATCGGCATTCATTTTGGTTCCGGCCGGTACCAGTTGATTATTGGGGTCAAAACCGATGAAAATGAAAACACCGTCGGTGGCCAGCTCGCGCTGTTCTCCGGTCCGGGTATCTTTTAAGTCTACCGCCGTAACGCCGTCGTCATCCGCCTTGATTGCGGTGACCACCGAATTCCAGATAATCTCGATTTTGCATTCGGCTTTCACGCGCTGTTGCAGAAGGGCACCGGCTCTCAGGGCGTCTCGTCGGTGAACGATATAAACCTGTTTGGCCAGTTTTGCCAGGTACAGGGATTCTTCCGCCGCAGTGTCGCCGCCGCCGATGACCACCACGGTTTTGTTGCGAAAGAAAAAACCGTCACATACGGCACAATAGGAAACCCCTTTGCCGTAAAATTCTCCTTCACCGGGAATATTGAGTTTGCGGGGATTTCCGCCGGTTGCCAGAATGATTGCATGGGCGTGCAGGGTGCTGCTGTCGGCGAGTTTGACCTTGTGAAATTCAAGCCCCGGTTCCAACTGCAGGACTTCAGCCGAGCGAATTTCAAGACCGTAGGACTGGGCGTGCAATGCAAATTTCATTGCCAGCTCGGCACCGCCGATGTGCTCATCGCCGGGCCAATTTTCAACCGAATCGGAGTTGTTCACCTGGCCGCCGGGTGCTGCCATTTCAATCAGGACCGTTTTTAAGGCGGCCCGCATTGCATATATCCCGGCGGTCAGTCCACCTGGACCTCCCCCGATAATGATTAGATCGTGGATATCGGATTCGGACATGCTTTCCTCCTCTCTAGGTTGCCGTATCGTAAATAAGTTAATATAATGACCGGAATAAATGGAAACAAGTCTGTAATTTGAAATAAATTAGGAATTTTTGCTCATTTTAGGCATTTTCAAGTTTATCCGGGTTTAGGAATTAAAATCAATAACTTTATCATTTTTCGCTTTTCAACGCTTTGGAGTTGCCAATGTTTTCTCTGCAGTCATTTCATAAAGCCTACGAGACCGACACCACCGATCTGGTGATACATGGGCGCAAATTTCAAATGCTGCTGCCCAAAGATCTGGCCCCTTTTATTCGTACCCAAGATCTGCTGCATGAATTTCCCCTGTGGGCCAAGATCTGGCAGGCGTCCTGGGTGTTGGCCGGCTTTCTGGCCGAGATGCCGGCGGCGGCTGGAAAAAACTTTTTAGAAATCGGTGCCGGTGCAGGATTGGTAAGTATCGTTGCGGCTTCCTTCGGGCATCGCATTACCATGACCGAATTCAACCCCGATGCCCTCCAGTTTGCGCGCGCCAATGCGGTTGTCAACGGCTGCCCGCAGTTACCCATCCGTGAGCTGGACTGGAATCGTCCAGAGTTGGCGGATACCTTCGACTATATTGTGGCATCCGAGGTGACCTATAAAAAAGAACATGTGTCGTCCCTGCTAAAGCTTTTTAAAACTTATTTGAAACCTGACGGCGCAGTGTATCTGGCCGGTGAGATGCGAAGGGTCAGCCGGGATTTCTATCAACGTTTGGAAACCGATTTTGACATCAGGGTTCAGAAAAAAATCCTGCGGTCCGCCGGTGAGGAGACAGCTGTTTTTTTGTTTCGGATGACCAGAAAATCGGACAGCTGATTGTTCAGCGTCTATACGTCCCTCGAAATTCTGCGGTTCGCTGTTCCAACCGCGTGAAGTTTCATACGAGGCAGCAGCGAACACACTGCGCGTTTCCGATATCCCCCTTAGAGCTCCTGATACTCCCTAAAGTTTTTTCATAAAGTGTCGATATCAGGCTTATCAAAAACACGCAAAGTTGCGTTAATCTTTTACCTAAAATTATAAGGTTATTGTTAAATGAATCCTCTAGATTCGCTTCCCAATGAATATCCGGTGCCAGAAGCTGCCGGCGGCAAGAATCAAATCGTGGCGCTTCTTGTGCGGGAGAAAATTTTGACCGCCAAGCAGGTCGACTATGCATCGCGCGTGCTCGCCAAGGTTGAAACCTCCCGATCGATGCTGGAAGTGCTGAAGGAACTCAACTTCGTCGACGATGATCAAATAAAAGATACGGTTCTCAAAAGCCGCGTGCCCATGTGTATCGGCAACCTGCTGGTAGAGCTGGGATACATTGCTTACGAAGATGTTCAGCGAGCCCTTAATATTCAGAACGCAGACCGGAATCACAAAAAACTCGGTGAAATCCTGCTGGATCACCGCCTGATCGATGAGCATTCATTGATCGAAGTGCTTTCCCTGCAAATGGGATTTCCGCACATTGAACCCGAATTCAGTGAAATCGATCAAAAACTGTTCAGCAGTGTGAATCCCAAGTGGTATGAAAAGTATGATGTCATTCCCATCCGCAAAGAGAACGGCGGTGTACTGGTGGCGTTTGCCGATCCGCTGGATCGCAGAGACCTCGAGGCCGTCAAACTGGCATTCGGCGATAAGTTCATCCCGTCCGTTGCCCGCAAGAGTTCCATCAAGCACGCCGTCAGAAGGTGTCTGACCGGTGCCGGCAAGCAAAAGATATCCCCGTCGGACGAAAACTCCATCATCAAACTGGTCGATGACATCCTGCTGGCTGCGATCGAACGGGACGCCAGCGACATTCACATCGAACCCCTGAAGGAAAGCATGCGGGTGCGTTTTCGGCAGGACGGCGTGCTGATCAACTTTCAGGAGTTTAAGGCGGAGATCATGCCGGCTCTCACCAACCGGATCAAGGTGATGTGTGATGTGGATATCACCGAAAAGCGTCGTCACCAGGGAGGGCGATTCTATTTTGACTATCCCGGCGGACAGGTTGATCTGCGGGTCTCTTTTTATGTGACCGTGCATGGTGAAAAGATCGTATTGCGGCTGTTGAACCGCAAAGGTGTGCTGCTCGATATCGATGACATCGGCTTATCGGCGCGGATGCTGGAGCGATTCAAGGAGGATGCGCTTTATCTGCCCAGCGGCGTCATCCTTATTACGGGGCCCACCGGCTCGGGCAAAACCACCACGGTATACAGCTGCATAAACCATATCAATAACCCCGAAACCAGCATCATCACGGCGGAAGAACCGGTGGAATACATCATTGACGGGATTGCGCAATGCTCCATAAACCCCAGAATAAACCTGACTTTCGAGGAAACGCTGCGGCATATTGTACGCCAGGACCCCGATGTTATCGTGATCGGAGAAATCCGCGATAAATTTTCGGCTGAAGTTGCCGTGCAGGCGGCGTTAACGGGACATAAAGTCCTGACAACTTTCCATACCGAGGACAGCATCGGCGGGCTCGTTCGGCTGCTGAATATGAACATTGAAGCCTTTTTGATCTCCTCGACCGTGGTCAGCGTGATGGCGCAGCGACTTCTGCGCAAAATTTGTCCAAAATGTGCTGTCGCTTATAAGCCGAAACCGGCCGATCTGCAGCGCCTCGGTTATATGCCCGGCGATATCAAAGACGCAGAATTCCGCAAAGGACAAGGCTGCACCCAGTGTCAGTACACCGGATACCGGGGACGGGTCGGCATATTTGAGCTGCTCATTCTGGACGAACAGGTCCGCAGTGCCATTATTGAGCAGAAAACCAGCCAGGAAATTCGAATTATCAGTATTGAGTCCACCGGCCTTGTGACGCTGCTGGAGGATGGAATCATCAAAGCCGCTGCCGGATTGACGACCATCGATGAGTTGCTTCGCAGTTTGCCGCGTTTACAAAAACCAAGACCCCTGACGGAACTTCGCCGTCTTCTGGAAGGATAATTATGCCGCGACAGGAATCCTTTATCGAAATTATCGACCAACAGTTAACATCCAGCAAGGCCCGGCTTCCGGTATTTAATACCACGGCGCTGCGAGTACAGCAGGAAATCGCCAAAGCAGAACCCGATATCCGCCTGATAGAAAAACTGATTGTCAGTGATCAATCTCTGACAGCGAAGGTTTTGAGCGTTTCCAACTCCTCTTTCTACAAAGGTCTGACCCAGGTGGACACGGTGCGCAATGCAATTGTGCGCCTGGGTATCAATGAGGTTTCCAACATCGTTATGCTGGTGACCCACGAGAATAATTTCCGTTCCAAAGATCCGTTCGTGCACGGCATTATGCGCAAACTCTGGCGGCATTCGGTCGGTTGCGGCATGGGAGCCAACTGGATGGCCAAAAAATGCGGCCTGCACGCTCTGGCGCATGAAGCCTTCTTTGCCGGACTGCTGCATGATGTCGGCAAACTTTTTATTTTAACCGTGATTGATGATCTCAAAAATTCTGATGATTTTGATATTCAGCCTTCCGATGCCCTGCTGATTGAAGCCATGAACAGCCTGCACGCCAGTCATGGGTACTCACTTATGGTCCACTGGAACCTGCCGGAAAAGTACTGCCGTGTCGTGCGGGATCACCATCAGGAGCCGCTCGATCAAAAGGACATGCTGCAGGCCCTTGTGCGGCTGGCAGACAAGGCCCTTCTGAAACTGGGAATCGGCTTGGCCGTGGATCCGGCACTGGTGCTGGTGGCAACACCGGAGGCCGACGCATTGCACCTATCTGAAGTGGATCTGGCGCAGATGGAGATAATGCTGGAAGACTCGCAGGTCTTTGAGGCGGGAGGGTAGAAATATCTCGTTGTGGGAAGCCTTGTTTTTAGGACTGCAATTTCTATTTGTCTACCCCTCATGACAAAATCCAACTTACAAGCACCAAATTCCAAACAAATTCAAAATCCGAAATATCAATAACCGAAACAAAATCTATCTCCAACCAACGAGAATATCACTTCCGTGTTTTGAATTTGTGTTTTTGGGCATTGGATATTGTTTGTCATTTGGGATTTGTGATTTGTTATTTCCAGTTTAGCTCGGTTTGGATCAGGCTGGAAATACGTGCCTAAACTGCTTACCCCGGATGCTGTGCTCACTCTGTGGCACCGGATTCCATCAATATCTTAAACAGGTCCAGATCGCGCTTCTTCAAGGCATAGGCCAAGGCCGTCATTCCCTTCTTATCTTGAGCATTCACATCGGCCCCCTTTTCGATTAACAACCGCACGACCTCGGTGCGGTCACCCGGGGCTCCGGCCGCATAGATCAGCGCGGTCTGTCCGTCCTTGGTGCGGGTGTTCACCTTGGCCCCTTCGGCGATCAGTATGGCTGCGATATCCGTTTTGCCTTTCATGGCTGCCACAATCAAAGGGGTTTCACCCGCCGAAAAACCTTTCACATCTCCGGCATTCACGTCAGCGCCGCTTGAAATCAGGAGCCTGACGATTGGCTCCTGCCCTTCGATGATCGCCTCTATCAGAGCCGTATGACCGGCATTGTTGACCCTTTTTAAATCAGCACCTGCATTCAACAGGGAGAGAACCGTGGCGGCATGCCCGTTCATACTGGCCTCATGTAAGGCGGTTGATTTCCACTGGGAGGCCGCATTGACATCGGCGCCCCTGTCCAGCAAAAGTTTAACAACTGCCGCATGGCCGTTTTGGGCTGCATTCATCAAGGCCGTTCTTTGGGCTAGGTCGGCCGCATTGACATCGGCCTTTTGGGCGAGCAGCAGTTTGACCATTTCAAGATCACCCTGTTCGGAGGCCAGTATCAACCCGGTTTCGCCGAATTCGTTTCTGGCATCAACATTCATGCCGATTGCCAGAAACCAGCCAACTACCTCCGTATTTCCCTTTTCAACGTAACTGATCATTGCTTCAGCCGTGTAAGGGATGTTGTCCTGGGCCAGCTCTTTGCGTGCGGCTTCCGGCGTAATGGTAAAACCCGGTTGTTCGGTCAGAATCAGGGAAAAAACAATCAGCCATAGCATTTGCTTCATCACAGGACCTCGCTTTTTATCTGTTTTTAGAAAGTATAGAAAACAGATAGTTAGATGTCAAAATAAAAACGTCGTACGGGGTGGCTGTCGGTGCCGGAATACATGTTTTGCAATGCCGCCGGGCGTTGGTTAGATAGAACTGAAGACAAAACCGCAGATCACTTTCGGCCAAAAATGGGTGGATTTTTGAGGAAGCGTGCAACCGCTGCCGCATACTTTTTTTACATCGTCAATCGACACCTCATTGGTTATCAGCGCCAATTGGCTATCGCCTTTCAGCACCCTGGACAAACAGGCTGCAAAACTTCGTTCATATTCGATACAATCCGAAGTCCTTTGATCCTCGCCTTTTATGCCTAAAATCTGCTGGAGGATAAAATAATGCATCACCGGCATATCCAGGCGTTTGATTTCCTCCGGAAAATTCCATTGAATGCTATGATGAACTTCAGGTTTGAGGCTGACCTGAAAGGCATTTTCCTGGAAGATGAGACCGAAGGTCCATTTTTTGCTCGCAATAATTTCATTCATATGATCGGGATTGGATACCGGTTTGACGGTGAAATATCTGTCAAATCTTTTAACGACGGCGTTTACATCAAAGCCGGCCAGATTTTTAATTAGGCGATGGGTCGGCAGAATTTTCAGATCTTCGGCTTCCGTGTTGGTCAGCCACATTAAATGATAGTTATAACGCTCTTTGCCGGTATGGGCCGGATTGGCAGCCATCTGTCGTTTCATGTAAGCCAGCGATCCGGCATAGCGGTGGTGACCGTCTGCTAAAATCACTTTGTTTTCAGCCATCAGGTTTACAAAACTTTCGATCGTCCGCCTGTCACGGATGACACTCAACACATCCCGGATGCCCTGGTAGTCTTCGGTTTCGCAGAGGGGCTGCTGCATGCTTTTGTCCATGTATTTTTCGAGTTCAAAGTTTTTGTCGGTATAAAGACCATGGGTGGGGCTTACATTTAAACGGGTTGCAGCCAGTAATTCTACCTGTTCGTTGACCGATCCGGGCATGGTGTTCTCATGACGCAAAATCACATTTTGATCCCAATCGTAAATTCTAATTTTACAAATAAATCCCTTGCGGCAATATTGCCTGGGATCACCGGGCAGTCGAAAATACTGGTAATAAACATAAATCCCGGGGGCGGGATCCCGCCGGATGCTGCCTTCAGCCTGCCATTTTTCAAATGTCCGGGAGGCATTCTCCGTAGGGCACGCACCGCAGGGAATCGAGAGGTGGATGCTGTTGTAGGGATTACCGTAAAGCGCTGCCTTTTGTTTTTCGGACGCCACATCAAAAAGCGGCGAGGTCAGATCGCCGATATTTTGCAGCAGCCTATCATTATATCGCCAGGCTCTGAATGGGAGGATTTCTGCCATATCACAATAATTTTTGCTCTCACGAAGTTTTCAAATTTAAAAATTCCGGTTTGCGACGGCCTTCGGCGCAGATTTCGTCGGAATAGGAATAAAATTCCTCGGCCGGACCCATAAGGAACCTGTTTTTCAGTATCATACCTTGAGTTGCTTTTTCAATTTGATTTTACCCGACGGTTTTTTTGATGGATCCCGGCTGTTTCTTTGGTCAAGAATATCTCAAAATTACCGATATACAATGTATCGGTCCACGGGGTGCGAGAATCATACCGACATCTGACAAAAAGGAAAACCGGTGTTGCCAATCAGCAGCAATTGCAATTTATCACATAATAACAGTGGGATATGGATTATTTCCGAGGGCCGTTCTTCAGATATCAACCTGAGCCGGTTGGTCGACGGCAAGGTGGACGGTCCCCACAAGGAATATAAGATATCGGATATCGGTCGCTATCTGCTCAATCCGCGCTCGATTGAGGTCAAAAAGAAAATGATCGGCGGCGAAATCCACTACAAGCAGGGGGTCTTTAAAAAAATCCGCCATGCCTTGCGCAAAATTTTGCCGGCCAGCTCCCAAGGCCGAAAAAAAAATGCAAGGCTCTCACCGGAGGTGATCGTTTCGCGCTTTAAACTGCGCATTCCTGCCATGCAAGATTCCGATCTGGAGTCCTATTTAAACAGAATTTACGACCAATTGAAAACATACGATTCTTTCGCCAAAAGATTGGCCAAATTGGACCCGCTCTGTATTTTGCAGATTGTCGGAATCTGTGAGGATGTCGGCGGCAATTATTCCTACTTAAAGTTGCAGGGCAGCATCGACGAAAAAATCAAATACCTGGGCAACTTCATTTCCAAAGACGTGGGCGTCATTCTCAACAAAGCCTATATCGCCGAAGGGCTATTCGAGCTGAGAGGGTATGATTTCAGATCATATACCCCCGCGAATTCCTACCGTCTTTTTTCCTACCAAAGCGGCGGGGAGCAAAAAGCTTGTGTGCTGACGAGGCGCAATAAGGTTGAATTTTATCTGAGTGATTATCATCTCATCAAATACATGCATCTGCTCGAGCAGGCCTTGAGAGCCGATACCGGATTATACGAGGCCTTTGGTCAGTGCATCGGAGATCAGGCCCAACCGATCAAGCTGTTTTTTAACAAAAAACTGGAAATCGACTACTCCAATTCACCGCTGCCTGCAATTTACCAGGATGTGTTTCAAATGCTCAATGTATCGTTAAATCAAAGGAATTTGATTAAACCGATGCTAAATTATCTGCAGATCGGTGTATCGCTGAATTACATGTCTGCTGTCGATCAGCGCCATGATCGGATGTTAACCCACATATCGGTATTACATGATTGCAGGGCACTGGAACCGCTGCGCAAGAATTTGCCGGAGGTGTTTGCCACGGTGTTGGAACATGGATTTGTATCGGAAGCCGGCCGGTATTATCTGCTGGACACCCTGAACGGATTTAACAATGCCTAACAATGACTACAAAGATAATGACCACCTGTGGATTAAAGAGCTGCTGGACTACCCGGCGAATCTGGAAAAACATCTGGGCAGTTTTACCGATACGTCTCAAATAAAAATACCGCAGGATCCCATTGACTGCGTCATCTTCCAGCAGCGTGCCAAAAGAGCCATTCGAAAAATTGCCCAGAACAAAGGGCACATTCTCATGGTGGGACGGCCGGGAACCGGAAAATCCATGCTGGCCAACATGTTTAAAGAGGTGCTGGAAAAGTCTCTCGGTGATTATCTGAGACCTAAAGAAGCCATCGTGGGGTATCCGGGCAAGGATCGCAACCACATCCGTTTTGCCTATGAAAATCCCGCCAGAATGGATAAAGTATTGGCGGATATCGAGTCGGCCATTGAAGTTGCCAGAAACAGCCTGGATGAATTCAGCCTGGCCGATCAGATTCAATCGACCAGAAAAGTCAAAATCGCGTTGATCTGCGCCACTGTGCTGGCGGGGGGCGCCGGATTTATTTTCCCGCCCGCGTTTATTGCCGCCGGGCTTACCGGCATGGGGTCCATTTTTATGTACATGCAGGAAAACAATCACCGGGCTCAGGAAAAAATACAGCGTGAGGTCAATTCCGGCTCCCAGAACGATGTCAAATACCTGCAGGATATGGTCCCGGAGGTGTTATACGATCCACGTCAGGACAAGGACCTGATGTCCAGAGTATCCGAGCCCAGCGCCCGCAATATGAAAGGCGGGTTCCGGCATGATCCTTACCAGTCGGGCAATCTCCAGACGCCCTGCCACAAGCGCGCCTATTTGGGCGCTCACGCCAAATCCCCGATCATTTATATTGACGAGTTGAAAACAATGGTCAAAGTCGGCTACATGGCGGATTTGCTGGAGATCATGCAAAACAAGAAATATGTTCTCGAAGGCGGTCGCAGCACGGGAAGCGGGGCGGCGGATCGCTCGGAAAACCACTTGAAAGCCGACAACATTATTGTGGCCTGCTGCAACCATGACACCCTGCAATTTCTGCAGCAGGAAGGCGACGGAGCTTTCCTGAGCCGAATCGAAGATAAGGGTGAAATCATTCATATGGACGGCGCCGTGCCGGAGACCCCGGAAAACGTCAAACAGATCGCCCAGTACGTCAAACAGGAAATCAACAACCTGGCCGCCGAATTCAAGGAAGCCTGGGGAGAGATTATTGAAAAAGAAGGTTATGAAAGCGTCAAGAAAAGAAGCGAGCACATTTACGGCCGCGCGCTGCCGGAGAATTTCAGACTGACCGTGCGGGAATTTTCCAGAGCCGCCGTTCTGGAAATTGCCAAGGAGCTGCGCTGTCGTGCCTCGGACGGTAAGCTGAGCAGTATCCTGCGGCCAATCAACGGCATCATAAAATCAGCCGAGTTTGAGGCGGTGCTGGACGACTCAGCGCTGGTCGAAGCGCTGCATGTGCGCAAGGCGCTGCAGGAACACCTGAGCCTGGAAGGGGGATTGTCCAAAGAAATCAGCGAACACAAAAGATATCTTAAAAAATATATCGGTTCAATGACCGATTCCATCGGCTACGTCGTCGGCCTGGCCGTGATCCATTCCAAATCAAGCGGGCAGATGTACGGTCAACCCCTGCCGATTCACTGCCAGATCAATGTCGGCACGGCCGATCTGGTGGTGGCCCCCGGTAAAATCGGTGATATTGCCAAAGCCGCCGCCCAAAACGTCAGGGCATCCATCAAAAAAGTGCTGACCAACATCGGCGCGCCCTATGTCGGGTATGAAATGTACGTGGAATACATCCAGGCGCACGGAGGCGTGGAAGGAGACAGCGCCTCGGTGGCCATGGACATTGCCCTTGTATCGGATTACATCAAACAGCCGGTGAATCAACGCTACGGGGTAACCGGCTCGCTGACCGGAGACATTATTCTGGCGGTAGGCGGGGTGACTGAAAAGATTCGATCAATTATGGATCCGGTTCTGGGCATGGAAGGTGCCTGCATACCGTGGCTGAACAAGTACGATGTCGAGCCGTTGCTGATCAACACGGACAATGAGTACATTCAAAAAGATGAAATTCCCGGTATTCGCATCTACCGGGACAGCGGCCAGCAGGCCCCGTTTGATATTTACTTTTGCAAGACTAAATACAATGCGTATGAGATCCTGATGGGGTTGGACAAAGCCGAAGTGGAAACCCGTATGGCGCAAAGAAGCAAGCAGGATCTGGCATTTATGCAGAATCTAAAAGGTGCGGCCTGATGCGGGGTTAAGCGTTCATCCGCCCAATGACTGTTCGTTTTTAGGGCAGCATGTCAAACAACATCTCGTCGTGATCAAAAGGCAGCATTTTCTTAATACGCCTGGAGTTCTTCATATCGGTAATCAAGTTCAACTCCGGCCGTTTCAAACATTTTCTCCGACTCCTGACCGGCGTGATATTTGCGCTCTGAGACAACTCTTTTGATTCCGCAGTTTATGATCAGCATGGCACAGGTTCGGCAGGGTGTCATCCTGGTATAGATGGTCGCCCCGTTGATTGAGATGCCCAGCTTGGCGGCCTGGCAAATTGCATTCTGTTCCGCATGTATCGTGCGCATGCAATGCTCTGTGACGGTTCCGTCTTCGTGAGTAACTTTTTTCATCTGATGGCCGACTTCGTCGCAATGGGGAAACCCCATCGGTGAACCCACGTACCCGGATACCAAAAGCTGCTTGTCCCGCACAATGACGCAGCCGCTTTTGCCGCGGTCGCAGGTTGCTCTCCGGGAGACCGCATCGGCCATCTCGATAAAATATTCATCCCAGGTGGGACGCTCATCGCCAGCCCCTTTGTTGCTGTTAAACGTCATGACTATCTCCCTGTAATCTAATCTGATGCAAGAAT
>Ga0307426_1000171_pt1 | contig 42359 bp, 41 predicted proteins | sample SalMarWE160340MG_FD_202165 | JGI IMG/M metagenome (GOLD analysis project Ga0307426, IMG submission 202165) | Salt marsh sediment microbial communities from the Plum Island Ecosystem LTER, Massachusetts, United States - WE1603-40 | ecosystem: Environmental > Aquatic > Marine > Intertidal zone >... | reverse complement strand
TCCTAGTTGACCTTGGCATTAATAATCCAGATAACAGGGTTGATGGTTTCGCAAAAAGTCAACTTTCGGCTTTTTGAGTCATTCCCGCGAAAGCGGGAATCTCGTCATTACAACATGTTATAGACTCCCGCCTTCGCGTGAGTGACGGTTTTGGAGACTTTTTGCGATTTCAGCAGGGTTGTATAGAGAGAAAAATCTTGTCCATAGTCTGCCATCAGCAGGAATAAGTCAAGGGTTGCCGCAGAGAGGGAATCGGACGGGGCGGCCATGAAAGGTTCGAAGATTTGGCTTGACTTGGCGTACCGGTTATTCCAGAATCCATGCGGCAAGAATCGTGCAAAATTGCCACAGCTCTCGTCTATTTTCAACAGATGCGGGACAGATAAGAGGAGAGAAACAGGAAGGCAGAGAAGAACTCGGTATTAGTAAAGGGATGGCAGAATGGCACAATGGTATCTCAGCTATGATGGAAAGCAGATCGGACCAATGGACCACCTTCAGGCCGTTGCGAAGGTCAAGAGTAACCCGAACGGCTTTGCGTGGCGGGAAGGTTTTGCCGAATGGCTTCCGATCGCTCAGGTGGCGGAACTGAATCCCTCTGGGGCGTCGGCTCCAGGCCCTCCTCCGCAGGCAGGAGGAAGGGCGGATGAAATAGAATACAAGATTTTGGGGAAGGAAATGCAGTTTGTAGAGGTGGAGCTGGACCCCGGTGAGAGTGCGGTTGCAGAGGCGGGTGCCATGATGTACAAAGATGCCACCGTAAACATGCAGACCATATTCGGGGACGGGTCCGCGGGCAGCAGCGACGGAGGTTTCATGGGGAAGCTGCTGGGCGCCGGCAAGAGGCTCCTCACCGGGGAGAGCCTGTTTATGACCGTCTTCACCCATACGGGGCAGGGAAAGGCCCATGTGGCATTCGGCGCCCCCTATCCGGGGAATATCATCCCGGTGCCCCTGGAAAGCGTCGGCGGCTGCCTCATTTGCCAGAAAGACAGTTTTCTCTGTGCCGCAAAGGGGGTTTCCATCGGTATCTACCTGCAGCGGAAGATCCTGACCGGTCTTTTTGGGGGTGAAGGCTTTATCATGGAGAAACTGGAAGGCGACGGGCTGGTGTTTGTTCACGCCGGTGGTACCGTCGTGGAACGGCACCTTGAGCCCGGGGAAGTCCTGCACGTGGATACCGGGTGTGTCGTGGGGTTCGAACCGAGCGTTAACTTTGATATACAGCAGGCAGGGGGAATCAAAACCGCCCTGTTCGGGGGCGAGGGCCTCTTTTTTGCCACCATGCAGGGACCGGGTAGAATCTGGCTCCAGTCACTGCCCTTTTCCAGACTGGCGGGCAGGATGCTTCAGGCAGCACCCGAGAGAGGCGGCGGAAAAGGTGAGGGTTCAATCCTCGGGTCCCTGGGGAATTTTCTTGACGGTGATTAGGATTCAGCACCTTTGCCGGCCCCAACCGTGCCAAGAGAACATTGGAATAATGGTGATTGTATGGGAACAATGAAGCATTTAAAGATCCTTGGAATGGGAATGGTATTTGTGCTCCTTTTTTCAGGGATCGCCCTCGGCGCGCGCCTGGTTTGGGATCCGGTGTCGGGTGCCCAGGGGTACCGCGTGTATTGGGGAACGTCACTGGGGAATTACCCCAACAGCAGGGATGCGGGAAGCTCAACACAGTATGACCTTGACAGTCTCCCGCTGGCAGACGATACGACCTACTACCTTACTGTTACCGCGTATAACTCGGCCGGGGAGAGCGGTTACGCTACACCTTTAAGCTTTTCCCCCGGGGACAATACCCCGCCATTGCCTCCCCAAAGCGTCTGGGTTCAATAGATTCGTTGCCTCGTTTAGGGATATCCCCATCGCTGCCCGTTTTCGCAGGGAAAGAAGTTAACTTAATTTATATCAAATTATATAAAATGAATGCAATAGCTTGACACATTTGTATATTTCTGTATATTTTATTGATAAAATTGTATAAATGCGGAGTATCCAGAAGTCAGAACACGGGGGTTGGAATCCAGGTTTCTTTTCGTGATTATGGAGGTTTTCGTCGGCAAATGCCCACCTTTCGTTGTAAATTGGCCACAACAGATGGCCGTGTCATCGAAAAGACACTCATTGGGGACAACAGGACGGCCCTGAAAGAGCATCTTGAAAGGGAAGGCCATTTTGTTCTTGATGTGCACCGTGTTGAACAGGGCTTTCGATTTATTCGGTGGAGAGGCAGCCGGAGGCGGATTAAGTCCAAAGACTTTATTACCTTTAACCAGGAATTGAGCGTTCTCATCAAGGCGGGACTGCCGGTTCTTTCAGCATTAGACGCTATTATCGAAAAAATTGGCGAAAGTGAACTTGCTGATATTTTAAGGGAAATCAGAGGTGATATCGCTTCCGGAGCTTCTCTTTCCGAGGCCTTCGGCAAGTTTGCGCACGTCTTTTCGAATCTTTATATTGCCAACCTCCATGCAGGCGAAAAAAGCGCTGATATTCCCCTGGCCCTCACGAGGCACATCAGTTATCTGAAGAAAATAGAAGAAATAAAGCAGAAGGTGATTGCCGCCTCCATTTATCCGCTGATATTGACTGTCGCCTCCTTTTTCGCGCTTCTCTTTCTGCTTCTCTATGTTGTGCCCACTTTTACCAGGACCTATTTTGAAGCAGGAACACAGCTTCCCGGACTTACGCTGCTCCTGGTGCATTTCTCGAGCGGAATCAAGTCCAATAGTATTTACATCCTCTTCATCCTATTGGCAATTGTGGCAAGTTTCTTGTATATACGAAGAACAGAGGAAGGGAGGATGGGATTGGACAGGTGGAAGCTTGGAATACCTTTCCTGGGGAATGTGTACCTCCATTATTCTATTTCAAAATTGGCCAGGACACTGGCCACTGTGCTCAGGGGGGGGGTTCCCCTAGTTGATTCCGTTCGCATCGCCTCGGGATCGCTGAATAACAAATATTTGAGAAGGCAATTCGACGGGGCCATATCACTGCTTGAGCAGGGGGAGGGGTTTTCTGAAACCCTGTCGCGTTCCAAGATATTTCCACCCCTCGCGGTAAGAATGATTGACGCAGGGGAGAGTGCCGGTTCTCTAGAGCAGGTGCTGGACAACATGGCAGAATTCTATGAGGAAGATGTGGACAGCAGGTTGACCATTTTGACGTCTGCTATCGAACCCGCTCTCATGATTATTATGGGGCTTTTGATTGGATTTGTTGTCCTGGCCATGTACATGCCGATTTTTCAAATGGCAGGCACCATTTCCTAGGGGTTTAAAACAGTGAGCGAGAGTTTGGAGTGAACTAAAGTGAACTGGAGTTATGGTGAGCTTCGCTCATCTATTCAATAAATGGAAATGAAATTCTCACACTTTAGGCATTTTAGGCACTATAGATCACTTTAGTCACTCTGAAAATACGCGAATAACCAAGCCTCCTTTGGGGCAAAGCAAAGGCGGGACCTCTGGACCCGGATTATTACTTGAGATGACACGAGCCTATAGACGAATGAGATTGGGTGATTGGGCGATTGAACTGGGTTTTATGACCCAGGAGCAGCTCAATTATGTCAATTCCAAGAAGAATATTACCCGGCAGAGAATTGGGCAGATCTGTATCCAGGAAGGCTTTCTGACTGATGAGAAGCTGGCGCAGATTATTGCCGCTCAGCATTCCTATGAATATGTGAGGTTGGGTGATCATATTGATCCGGATTTGCTGAACCTGGTTCCTCTTGAACTCATGGGCAAGTACCAGTTCGTCCCGTACAAGAAAGAGAATGACAGGCTGGCCATCGCCATGGCAGAACCCCGCAATTTCTTGAAGGCACTGGAGGATCTTGAGATACTGCTTGATATGCCTGTTTCTATCGTGGTTGCCAGTGAAAGGAGGATCCGGGAAGTTCTCAAGAAGGTGGAAGTGTCCCAAAGTGTTCTGGACACGGTCTCCGATGACATGCGCCTTCCCCTGGTACGGGAAACCGAGAAGGGCGAGGATATCCTCAGCATTGAAAAAGTCTCCATAGAGGAAAGTCCGATTGTTAAACTGGTCGACTCAACCATTCTGGATGCAATCAATAAGCGGGCAAGCGATATCCATATAGAGACATCGGATCTCGGTGTTATTTTGCGATATCGTATTGATGGCATGCTTCACCAGGCCACGGAGCCCCTGGATCTGAAATATCAGAGGCCTATTGTTTCGAGGATAAAGGTGATGTCGGAACTGGACATCTCCGAGAAGCGTGTTCCCCAGGATGGAAGGTTCAAGCTCAAGGTGAGAGATCGTTACATTGATTTCAGGGTTTCCATTTTACCGACCATCTTTGGCGAGGACGTGGTAATCAGAATCCTGGACCGTGAAAGCCTTGTCGCGGATGTGGGAGAATTTCGGCTGGACGGCATGGGCCTTCCCCTGGAGGAACTGCGTAGAATCAGGAGAATGATCCGCGCGCCATACGGGATGTTTCTGATCACCGGACCTACGGGCAGCGGGAAAACCACGACGATCTACAGAGCCCTCTCAGAAGTGAACACCAAGGGGGAAAAGATTATTACCGTTGAGGACCCGGTGGAGTACCAGGTAAAAGGGACCGTGCAGATCCCGGTTAACGAAAAAAAGGGGCTCACATTTGCCAGAGGACTCCGTTCCATCCTCCGGCACGACCCCGATAAGATCCTCGTTGGCGAGATACGGGATTCGGAGACGGCCCAGATTGCTCTCCAGTCCGCCCTCACCGGCCATTTGGTTTTTACTACCGTGCATGCCAACAGCTCGTTCGAAGTGATCAACAGATTCATTCATATGGGTGTTGAACCCTATAATCTGATGGCGGCGCTCAACTGTATCGTGGCCCAAAGGCTCGTCCGAACCCTTTGTCATTGCAAGAAGGAAGTTGAACACGGCGAGCAGGAATTGGCCGAGTCAGGCCTTGACATCGCGTCATGCAGAGGGCATGTGTTTTACGAAGCGCGGGGGTGCGAACTCTGCAAAGGGACCGGCTTTCTGGGAAGGCAGGCAATCATTGAACTGATGGAAATAGATGACGAGATGAGGGAGCTGTTCATTCGCCAGGAACCTCTTTCAACCCTGAAAAAGAAGGCCTCTGAGCGTGGGACTGTTTTTCTGAGGCAGGCTGCCCTGGAAAAAGTTCTTGACGGAACAACGACCCTTCGAGAAGCGAACCGGGTAACGTTTATTGAGCCTTTGCATGGCCGACAGGGGAGGATTTGCAACGAACCTGCTCCCCGTTCGCGCAACGCCCCACCTTTGGTATAACCCCGGTGGTTAAACATTTCGCTGAAATGGAGAAAGCGCTGAAAAGATGGTATACGGTAGATTTCAAAGACCCATGACCGGCATGGATATTGGCAGCTCGTCAGTCAAGATTGTGCAGGTCCAGAAGGATAAAAAAGGATGGCGGCTTTTGGCGGCACGGACGTTTCCTTTTCCGAAAGATACCTTGAAGCTTTCTCTGAAAACGCAGAACATCAATGACCCACAAGCGTTTTTGGAAACGATTGGAGAGGCATTGAACGGTTTTGAAGGAAGGGTGCATCGGGTAGGGCTTTCAATTCCAAATGAAATTATAAAGATAGCTATCAAGAGGTACTCGACTCTTCCTAAGTCCAGGGAGGAGGCTGAAAGAATGATCGCCTGGATGGCCAAAAAATCGCTCCCTTTTCCCGCGGAAAGGACAAAAATTTCTCATTTTACTCTCAGCGATGGGGTGGGGCCGGGAAGGAAGCTCCTGGTAGCCATCGGGTCGTTCGATGTTATCAGGGAGTATGAACTCAATTTGCGGGAATTGAAGATTGAGCCCGAGGTAATCCGACCGGCAGGAATCAACCAGTTCAATTTCTATTCTGATCGTGTTCCCCGGACGGGGACTATGGCGTTCCTGGGCCTTTTTCGCGGTTTTTTTAATCTCTTCGTGTGTGTCCACGGGATCATATTGTTTTATCACGGGGTGAAACGGGGGTTTTCTGACATTCATTTCTTTCAGGACGTGGATATGACCCTCAATCTTTTCCGGAATGAAAACCCGGGGTACAAAATCGAGAAACTCTTTTTTGCGAGCCAGGTAGGGTTTGGAAAAACCCTGGAACAGGGACTGAGAACCATGGGAGAGATGTCCACTGTCCGCATGCGTGAAGAAGATGTAATATTCGTAGATGATACGATGGCTGATCTGAAGGAAGGAGGACTTCCTTCCTTTGCCGCCGCCATCGGCGCGGCCCAGAGCCTCGCATAGAAAGTTTTGTCGGGAAACGAATTGAGAACACGGACGGAATTGCAATACAGTGGATCCTGTAAAGGTCAACTTGGCCACATTCAAATATTATGATAAGCGGGTAGCATCCATAGCGCTTGTTGTGATAGTCTTTTTTCTTGGCGGGCTGTCATTGTATAATGTCACTCAGGTTATACGGGACCAGAGGGAGAAGTTGAGCTATGAGGGCAAGATTAAACGCCTGGAGAAAAGTCTTGTAAAAAGCAAGAAAGCCCGTGAAAAGGTTCGGAAGAAACTCAAAGGAGAAGAAATGCGTACCATCCGCGAAGGAACCGCATTTGTTAACAGGATCATTGCAAAAGACGCATTTCCCTGGGATCGACTTCTGGATGCGGTCGAGACCAGCATCCCAAACGGTATCATTTTGCAAGATTTCAAAGTGGGAGAGGATTTCCGAACGGTCCAAATGAAGGGTGTGGCGGAATCCTCTAATGAGGTCGACCTCTTGTTGAACCGCTTGAAAAAGTCGGGCGTATTTGAGAGGAATCTTCTGACCAAATTGAGCATACGTGAGTTAGGAAAAAATGATCCTGCAAATGGCGGCGGCAAAGGGATGCATTTCGAGATAGAAAGCAAATTGAGCATTGGAGAACTCTTCAGCGGCAAGGAATATGAAGGCTGCCTGAAAGTGCTGACAGAGACCTTTGAATCGGGTCGTCTTCATTGAACAGGCGACATTGAGAGGAGGGAAGAACCTTTCCAGCCAGAGATGGCTGGGTAGAAAGAGGACAATGAAACTCAAAAGGACCATCAGGGCCCTTCGTTTTAATCGCTACTTCTGGGGGAGTTGTGCGCTGATTCTATTGATCAATCTGGTGTTCTACGCGGTGGTAGTTAAGCGGCAGAGAAATCATATCGAAGGTCTGCAAGCGCTATACAGCAAGAAGAGAAACCCAGATGTGCCTCGTGAGAGAGACGAAATCGCTCGGTATAGGATTGCAGGTGTCGAGTTGAAGCTCTTCAAGGGGAAGTTGCCACCGAAGGAAAAATTCGTAGAACGGGTGAGGGAACTCCACGAACTTCTTCAGCGGAATGGATTGCAGATGCGACGGCTGACATTCAAACCGGAAGAAGTTGGTCCGCTGAGCTTGTGGAAGTATACCAGTTCCTTTAGTGTGCGGGGAAAGTTTTCCCAGCTGAAACTTTTTATTGCTGATCTCCAGAATTCCCAGAGCCTTTTTTGCCTGGACCGTGTCTCTTTCAAGAGGGCGTCCAACTCTCAGGGGCGGGTGGAATTGAATCTGGAAGTATCGACTTATTTCAAATGAAGAAAAAAAGAGTCATTCTCTCTCTTTTAATAATTATTTTCGTGGCTTCGCTGGCCTATCGCATTACGCACCCCTATCGCCAGCAGAAAGTAGTTCGATTGACCTACAGCGGGAGCCGGAAGAGAGTGGTCGTGAAGAAAAATGCGGCGAAGAGCGACGATGAAGTCTTGAAATGCCCCGAGGTGTTGATGGAGTTTTTTGTGAAGGCTCCGCACCACCATGGCGAAGTGATTCACGACCCTTTTTTCGAACCGGAGGCCGAAACATCGACGGAGACAAAACTTCCCGTTGAGCGGGAAAAGCCTTCTCTAGAGACTTTAAAGCCTGCAGAAGAAGATCCGAGGATGCTTGCACAGAGGGAATTGAGCAGTTTTCGGGTGTTTGGTTCCTGTCAGGGGCAAGGAACCAATATGGTGTTCCTGGAGAGGGGAAAAGACATTTTTATCGTCCGACCGGGAGACAAAATCGATGGGAAATATCTGGTGAAGAGCATTAAAGGGAATTCCCTGGAATTGTGGGCTGAAGAGATCCATGAGAGTATTCACATCGATTTGAGTGATTTTTAGGAGAATTTGCATCTGTTCATAGGAGGCCATATCATGGCTTACGTGGTTGGAAGAGCAAGGCACTGCATTTTGATCGCCTTTATCATATGCACCGGGATCTGGCTGCAGGCCTGTGCCAATACCACACAGTATGTTGAAGAAGGAAGGTCGCTCGGTTATGCCGGCCAGTGGGACAAGAGTGTAGAGATCCTTCAAAAGGCGCAGGAAAAAAACCCTTCCGATCCCGAGATCAAACTCATGCTGGAAAGGGCGAAGTTCAATGCTTCCATCCAACATATGACCCGGGGGGAGGCCTTGCTGAAGAAAGGTTCATTTGGCGAAGCCATACGGGAATTCCAGTTGAGCATTGGCTTTAAGCCCGGGAATGTAAGGGCAGAGGTGCTTTTGAGAAGAGCAAATGCCTTTCAGCAATCCGACACCCTGTTTCAGCAGGGAGAGAAATTTCTCAAGGAGAAAGAATACGTCAAGGCAAGGAAAGCCTTTCAAGAGGCTGTCAAGTTGAATCCGGAAAACAAGGAAGCTGAAAAGGCCCTGGTCGGCTATCGCAAGGAAATGGAACGCCCGCCCCGCTTCCGTTTGAAGCCAAAAAATACCGCCCCTGTTTCGCTCCGCTTCAAGAAAACACCCATCACCAATGTGTTTGAGGTGCTCTCCAGGCTAAGCGGCGTCAATTTCATCTTCGACAAGGACATCAAAGAGACCAAGGTCACTCTCTTCATGACGGACGTCCCCATTGTCCGCTTCCTTGAGGTCCTGCTCCGAACCAACAATCTTGCAGGGAAATTGGTGAATGATAAGTCCATGATCATTTATCCCAACACCCCTGCCAAGATCAAGGAATACGAGGACCTTCAGATTCGGACTTTTTATTTGTCAAATCTGAAGGTGAAAGAGGCGGTCGCGCTCCTGGCCAAGATCCTGAAAAGCAAGGATATCATTGCCAACGAGAAATTGAATGCCCTGGTCATCAGGGGACCGAAAGAAATGATAGAGGTCGCCTCCAAGCTCATAGAAGCCAATGATCGTCCACCGGCAGAAGTTCTGCTCAATGTGGAGATCCTGGAGGTGAGCCGCTCCAAGGAACGGCAGCTCGGCCTCGACGTGAATCCCACCTCCATCACGTTCGGGATCGGGGAGTCGAGCCCCGTGGTGAACAAGGATTCCGTGTTTGCTCCTAATGTTTCAGCGTATGCCCTGGGAAAAATCACAAACAAGGAGCTTCTCCTCTCCTTGCCCCAAGCCACCCTGAACCTTTTGAAGCAGGATGCGGATACCCGAACCCTTGCAAGCCCACAGATCAGGGTGAGAAACGGGGAAAAGGCCACCATTCATGTCGGGGAACGAGTCCCATTGCGAGTCAACAGGAGGATAGACACCACCGGGGTGGTCACGAACGATTATCAGTATCAGGACATCGGAGTAAAGGTAAATGCCGAACCAGTGGTGAACCGGAATGACGAAGTTTCGCTGAAACTCGGGCTGGAGATTAGTGCCCTGGGAGCAAACCTCGGGACTGCAGATGAGCCACAGTATTCCATCAAGACCCGAAAAGCCGACAGCGTGCTGACCATCCGGGACGGTGAACCGGTCATTATCGGCGGTTTGATCAGTGATGAGGAACGGAAGACCGTGCGGAAGATTCCCCTGCTCGGGGACATCCCGGTGATCGGCTATATTTTTTCCAACCTGGATAAAAGCAATGTGGAAACGGATGTCCTGATGGCCATAACACCGATCATTATTCGAACTCAGGATATCCCGACCAAGGAGGTGTCGGAAATATGGTCCGGGAAAGAACATGATTTTTCCCTGAAAGAACCCTATGACAGCTATGCGGAACGGAAGGACAGGTACTACAGCCGCCCGAAAAATGTCAAAGGATTCGCGGGTCAACCGAAGGAAGAAGGATTGGAAAAGGCTGCGGGAAACAGGGGAAGTGACAAGCCGCCGAAGGTGGCCGGGAACACGGCAGAACCGATTCCCGGGAAGCAAGTTTCTGCTAAAATGCCCCTTCGAAACATGATGCAGCCCATACCTAGTCCGGCGCGCGTGAATCCGGTCCTTGGCGCTCATGGATCGAAGATAAAGGAGAAGGAGTCCCCGGCAAAACAAGAGGACAAAAAAAGCGAGAGCCTCACGACAAATGAGACTCGCAAATATTTTTGGCCTGACACTGTGCCGTACAGTATCCATGTGAATTCTTTTCCTACCCGGGTAGAGGCACAGGCGCGTCTCAAGAAGTTGCAGCAGGAAAAATTTGACTGCTTCCTCATTCCCGTGAACATACCCGGCATGGGTTTTTTCTACCGTGTCTTTGTGGGCCGATTCAATGATTACAGTTCTGCTTCTTCCATGTGCAAAGCCCTGAAGGGAAAAAGAGGATTCGCCACTGATATCCACGTGGCGAATCGCAGGTGGGCCTTTGGAGGGTGATCATCCTTGACCTCTTGGCTTCGGAACAGAGCCGGCGTAACGCTTATTGAGCTCCTGGTGGTCATGGTTATTTTGTCCATCCTGGCCGCAGGGATTATGCCCCTGTCACAGATGGCCTATAAGCGCTCGAAAGAAATTGAGCTTAAACAAAACCTTCGTATAATCCGAAAGGCCCTGGATGAATATAAGGCACTGGTGGACGAGGGGAAGATTCAAACGCAGGCATTTTCAAGCGGGTATCCCAAGAGCCTTGATGTGCTCGTAGAGGGTGTCGATCTTCAGGGGCCCGTCCCGTTTCGAGAAAAATTCCTGCGCAGGATTCCCAAGGATCCCATGACCAAAGACGGAGCGTGGGGACTCCGGTCTTATTTTGACGAACCTGACAGTGATACCTGGGGTGGAGAAGACGTCTATGATGTGCATTCAAAAAGCGAAAAACAGGCGCTGGACGGGTCTTATTACAAGGATTGGTAGCAGGTATCATTTGACATGAAAAACGGCCTCAATAGGAACGGCTTTACCCTAATAGAATTGATGATCGTCATGACGATCATCGGGATACTGGTGTCCATCGCTCAACCGAATTTTCAAAAAGCCATCATTCGAGCGAGAGAAACTTCCTTGAGAAAGAGTCTTTTTGTACTCCGGGATGTCATTGATCAGTACTATGCCGACCACGGAAATTATCCCGAAACCCTTGAGGCTCTGGTGGAAGAACACTACCTAAGGGCAATTCCGGAAGACCCTTTGACCCGATCAAGAACAAGCTGGATTGTGATCCCGCCGGAAGGTTCAGAAACTTCCGGGGTATACGACGTTCACAGTGGGAGCGATTTAGTGGCGCTCAATGGAACACCCTACAATGAATGGTGACTTGTGACTACTCACGTAATCAGGCTGAAGCTGTCTATTCACCTGAGTAGTTACGGTGGCTTGAGCAAAAAGCCGGTCAAGGCGGAGATTTGATGGCTTTTCTCCTGGAGAGATGAAGCCGAGGTAGTCAAGGAGGATGAGGAACAGGGGATTTACATACTTGAGCGCGCTCATCGTTGTGGTTATATCGGGAATAGCGCTCACTGGGGCGAGTGAATACTGGAGTACCATCGCGAAACGGGAACGTGAGGAAGAACTCATGTTCCGGGGAGACCGGATCAGGAAGGCCATCGCATCCTATTACGATCGCGTGCCAGCCGGTAAACCGCATACCTACCCCGGGACACTGAAGGACCTCCTCAAGGACCCCCGGTCCATGAAACTTGCGCGGCATCTCAGGAAGCTCTACCGGGATCCAATGACAAGGGATGGCACGTGGGGTCTCGTCCTTGCGGAGGGAGGAGGCGTGAAGGGTGTGTTCAGCAAAAGCGCAGAAAAGCCCCTGAAGGTTGGAGGTTTTCCAGCTGACTACCAGGCGTTTGAAAAGGCAAAGACATACGCTGACTGGAAATTTACCTACAACCCGCAGGCAAAATAAGGTTCATCAGGTTTTTGGGGAATTTGAAGCTGAAGCATTTATGAAAGCAGGAACAAGCTATGTCCTTTTTTCTTCGATTCCGAGTCTCCCAGGCTGGTATTTTCAGTGACTTATCCATGTCCCGCCTCTAGAGATCTATAGGCGGGGCTCCGATTTGCTCCGCAAAGCGGAGCTCTGCGGCTTCCCCCATAGGATAAGTCACGAAGTAAAAAAGAGCATAACAGAGGAGAATATCCCATGAAAATAGGTGCCATCTTTTTTTCGTTTCTGTGTGTGCTGCTCCTTTTTGCGGGCCCTGCCAGGTCAGATCCTCTCGCAGACCTCATGGAGGAGTTCTCGAAAGAATACGATGCCACAAAACCTCCTACACCTTACAGTTCCATCAACAGTGATTATAAATTGCAACAGGCGGCTCTCGGCTCCCTTTACACTACCAAGACCCTGGGGCTTCTGTATCGACAAAATCAGCAGCTCATGGAAAAGTACGATGAAATGCTTCTTAAATATGACCAGATCATTGAGCAAAACAAACAGATCATCGAGTTGCTTTCGGTCCTGGCGAAAGGCGGGGAAAAGGACAAGAGGAAACCGGAATATGGGGAGCAGACCGCACCATAAATTTTCGGAAGGTGGCGTCTTCTTTCTGGGAGCAATACTCTTCGTTCTTATATTTTTGTCGACGCTCATTGCGAGAGGGGAAATCTTTGGATACCAGGATAGGGACGGGCACTGGTATTTCCCCGGTTCCGGGACGCGGAAGCGCGCCTGTATGAAGCCGGAATCATCGCGAATGAGCGGTGAGGAGTTTATGCAGGCTTATCAGGATACCATCAGGAAGGCCTCCACCATCTTCGGTGTGGACCAAACGCTCATCAAGGCCGTTATCAAGGCCGAATCTGACTTTGACCATCATGCGGTTTCTCGGAAAGGGGCGACGGGCCTCATGCAGCTTATGCCCGAAACCGCCCAGGAGATGCAAGTGGGGAACCCGTTCAACCCCGCGGAGAATATATTCGGGGGAACGCGCTATCTGGCATCGCTGTTGCGACGCTTTCACAATGACACCACGCTGGCTGTGGCAGCCTTCAACGCAGGGCCCCGAAGAGTAGAGGCCTGCGGGAGCGTTCCACCCATACGGGAAACCAAGCAGTTTGTGGGAAGAGTGCTCTATTACTATGGGCTCTTCGAAAGACGCACGGAATAGGGCATGTCTACGGCAGGTGGTCTCCTTCCCTTTTTTGCAGCCGTCTTTTTGCGAGGAAGAGGGATGAAATAGTCTTGCTGTCTATGATTTCCCCCCCTTCAATCATCTCGAATGCCTTCTCTAACGGGATTTCACGGACATCGATGATCTCATCGGAATCCAGATTTTGATGGGCTGTTTGAAGGTCGGTGGCAAGAAAAATATGAATTTTTTCGTCTGAATATCCAGGGACCGGGATGATTGCTCCCAGTTCTTGCCAACGTTCTGCTGCGTAGCCTGTTTCTTCAGTGAGTTCCCTTTTTGCGCATTCCAGTGGAGATTCACCGGGATCCAGGGTGCCCGCCGGTATCTCCCAGATATAACCCCCAACGGCATGACGATATTGTCGCACCATGACCAAGGATTTCTCATCCTTGAGGGCGACCATAGCCGCGGCGCCGGGATGGCGGATAATGTCAAGATCGACTGTTGTCCCATTAGGGAGCGTAATGTTCTCCCTGATCAGTTTAAAAACCCTGGCCTGATGCAACAGTGTTTTATTCAATATCTTCGTTTCCATAGTCAGGACTCTCCTTTGCCCCCTGGAGGCAAACCAAATTCATCACGTCTGCACCCGGATGGTTATTCCTCGGGAGGATCTTTCCCGAACAGCGCCCTTCTTTCCTCGTGGGTGACTTGCGTAGAAACACCCCGAGCCTTTTCCTGGTCATAACAGACGCGGTTCCTCCCCTGGGTTTTCGCGTCCAGTAGGAAGCGATCCGTGCGTTCGATAAACGTATCAGGGGACAACCTGATCCTGCCACGGTAAACATCAACGCCGAAACTCGCAGTGACCGGGAGATTCCCTCCTCCGACTACTGCCGGGCTCTTTTCCAGGGCCCTGCGGAGACGTTCGGCCGTATGCACGGCTTGGGGCAGCCGGGTGGCCGGGAGGATTATGGCGAACTCCTCGCCGCCGAACCGGCAGGGTATATCGATGCGGCGGAGATTTTCGAGCATGGTTTTGGTCACCCACTTGAGCACCTTGACTCCTGCCTCGTGTCCAAACGTATCATTCACGCGTTTGAAATGATCCAGGTCAATCATGAGAAGCCCGGTCGGAAGCCCGGATCGTCTGGTACGCTCCATCTCGGTGGATAAAATGGTCTGGAGATGACGAAAATTGAAAAAGCCGGTGAGGGGGTCGGTGCGGGAAAGCTCTTGCAGACGCTTGCAATCTGATTGCAGCCGGTTGAGTTCTTTTTGCACCGGACAATCTTGGTCGTGCAGCGGACATGCTGCGGGCGTATTGGAATCCCGGTCCAGGAGATTGTTATTTGCCGCCTTTTCCTTTTCCATTCTTAAGGCTTTTTCTCTTTCTCGTCTTCAGAATCATGAGTGCCGTAAAAGAGCCCGCAAGGATGAGGACCGCCATAAATTGGGTTACGGTCATGTTTGTATTGAAAATCATTCCCCGGTCATCACCCCTGAACCGCTCGATGAGGAGTCTGCTGAAGCTGTGGAGGAGTAGGAACCAGAAAAGGACCTGCCCCTTATATGATTTCTTATGATGAACAAGCAGCAGGATGCCGAAGAGAAGAAACCCGCTGATCGAGTGATAGATTTCTGTGGGATGAATGGGGACATGGAGAGGGGCTAGGCTCTTGGGGTTTGTGAAAACAACCGCCCAGGGGGCATGGGTGGGTTTGCCGTAACAACAGCCTGCCATGAAACACCCGATTCTTCCAAACCCCTGCCCGATGGCTGTGGCAGGGGCCCAAAGGTCACCGAGGTCCAGGATGGACAATGAATGGTGCCTGGCGTACCAGAGAAGGGATCCAATGGCGCAGACAGCACCCCCTGAAAAGACCAGGCCTCCATGCCAGATTTCAAGGATTCCCAATGGGTGTCGCGTGTAATAGGAAAGATTCATCAGGACATACAGGAGCCTAGATCCAACGACGGCAGAGATCAGCATGAGGAATCCCATATCCAGGACCTGCTGAGGCTCAATGTCATAGACCCGTCCCAGATGCATGGTGATCAGGATAGCGGCAAGAAAGCCAATGCCCACAAATAGGCCATAGGTGTGGAGCGTAATAGGCCCGAAGGAAAAGAGTTCAGGGTGCATGAACGTGTCAGCCTCGATGGATCCCTTGGCGGATCAGGTGAATGGCAACCCAAATAGTACCAACGGTGATGGCGGAGTCCGCCAGATTGAATGCAGGCCAGTGGTACCGGCCCACGAAAAAATCCAGGAAATCAATAACAAATCCCAAGCGGACCCGATCAACCAGATTTCCGACAGCCCCTCCTAGAATAAGTCCGAGTCCAAAGAGGATCCTTGTTGCTTCCTTTGCCTGGCGAGCGGCCCAATAGATTAACACAGCTATGGCGGCAATAGTCAACAGGATCAGGGAATAAAAGACAAGGCGCCCTTGGCGATGATTCATCATGCCGAAGGCCATGCCCCTGTTCCGGACGAGGACAAGGTTGAAAAAACCCCTGACGACAGGCACAGATTGATAAAGCTCGAAGGTTGCCATGATAATCAGCTTGGAAAGTTGATCCAGAAACAGGACTACTACCGCAGGCCAAATGAAAAAACGGTTTCTCTTGTTTTTCAACGGTCGATGAGCTCCATCTCGGCCAGGGCCCCAAGACATCGGTCACAGATGGTGGGGTGTTGAATAGTAGCTCCCACCGACGGATCATGGACCCAGCATCGTTCACATTTGGGCGCGTCTGATGGCCTGACGCCTATTTTCAATCCGGGGATCGTCTCGCTTTCAGTCCCTCCTTCCAACGTCCCCTCTTTAAAAAGGTCAACCGAGGACACGATAAAGATGGACCTCAGCTGATGTTGGTAAGATTCCAATAATGGGTAGAGATCCGGGGGCAGGGACAGCGTTATTGCTGCATCCAGGGAGTGCCCGATTTTCTTTTCCTTCCTCGCCAGTTCGAGCGCCCGGGCGGTTTCTTTTCTTACGGCGATAATGGTTTCCCATCTCTTCGAAAGTTCCGGGTCCAGGAATTCATCTTTGACCGGGATGAACAGTTCGGAGTGGACGCTTGGAGAACGATGGTCTCCAGGCATGTATTGCCATATCTCTTCAGCCGTAAAAGAAAGGACTGGTGCCATGAGCCGCACAAGGACTTCGAGAATCTCGTGCATCGCCGTCTGTGCTGATCGTCTCGCCTGTGAATCCGGTGGAGAGGTATAGAGACGATCCTTGATGATGTCCAGGTAAAAAGAAGAAAGATCAAGAACACAAAAGTTGTGGAGGTTATGATAGACGAGGTGGAAGTCAAACCCGTCATAGGCCTTGAGGATCCGTGCGTTCAGTTCTTGGAGCCTGTTCAATGCCCAACGATCCAGTTCTTGCAGTTCGCCGTAGGGGACGACTTGTGTCTGCAGCTCAAATCCGCTGAGGTTTCCGAGAAGATACCGGCAGGTATTTCGTATTCTGCGATAGGCCTCGGTGAGGCGTTGAAGTATTTCCTTGGAGAGACGGATGTTATCCCGGTAATCCTCACCTGCAACCCAGAGTCGGAGGATTTCGGCCCCATAGTTCTTGATGAGGTCCTCCGGGGCAATCACATTCCCGGCGGATTTGTGCATGGCTTTGCCGGAGCCGTCCACGACGAACCCATGCGTGAGCACATGATGATAGGGCGCCTCATCCCTTGTCCCCACCGAACAGAGAAGAGAGCTGTGGAACCAGCCCCGGTGCTGATCACTCCCTTCCAGGTAGAGATCCGCCGGGCTTTGCAGGTAGTCACGCTGTTCCATCACCGCCGCGTAGCTCACCCCGGAGTCAAACCACACATCCAGGATATCCGTTTCTTTTTCAAAATCCGCTGACCCGCATGCAGGACATGTTGTTCCGGAAGGGAGGAGATCTTCAACGGATTCCGTAAACCAGACATCGGCGCCGGATTTTTCAACCAATGCAGACACGTGATCTATGATCTCCTGGGAAATGACCAGGTTGCCGCATTGTTTACAGAAAAAGATCGTGATCGGGACGCCCCATGCCCTTTGGCGGGAAATGCACCAGTCGGGCCTGTTGGCAATCATCTGGTAAATGCGTTCCTGTCCCCAGGAAGGTATCCAGGAGACTTTCTTGATGGCGTCGAGCGCCTTCATCCTGAGATCATTTTTTTCCATGGAGATGAACCATTGTTCTGTGGAACGAAAGATGACGGGTTTTTTGCACCGCCAGCAGTGTGGATATTCGTGGGAGATATTCTGCTCTCGGAGGAGGGCGCCTTTCTCCCGGAGCTTTTCATTGACGGCCTGGTTCGCTTCAAAGACCTGGAGGCCGAAAAAATACTCAACATCGGGGGTGAAACAACCCTGGTCATCCACAGGAGAATACACGTCAAGACCATATTTGAGCCCTGTTTCGTAGTCTTCACGGCCATGACCGGGTGCCGTATGCACACACCCTGTTCCCGCGTCCAGGGTAACATAGTCGGCCAGGACGATGATGGAAGGCCTATCATAGAGCGGGTGTCGTGCCTCAAGATTCTCGAGCACCGTTCCATCGAACCGGGCGACAACGTCATAGGAAGAGATGCCGAAGGAATCCATGCAGATATCGAGCATAGCTTCGGCAAGGATAAGAACGCCCGCCTCTTTTGTCCTGGCGGCAACATACTGAAAGTCGGGATGAACAGCGATGGCAAGGTTTGCCGGCAGTGTCCAGGGGGTGGTGGTCCAGATGACCACTGATACATTTTCCCCTTTCAAGTTTCCGGCGATTCTTTCGGGTGGAGAGGTAAGCGGAAACTTGACGAATATGGAAGGCGAGGTGTGGTTCTCATACTCCACCTCCGCCTCGGCCAGGGCCGTCTGGCATGAGATACACCAGTAAATGGGCTTCTTGCTCCTGATGAGGCTTCCATTGAGCGCGAATTTTCCAAACTCCCGCACAATGGTGGCTTCATATGGATAATTCATGGTAAGGTACGGGTGGTCCCACTCCCCAAGAACTCCAAGCCGCTTGAATTCTTTTCGTTGTATATCCAGGTATTTTTCCGCGTACCTGCGGCAGTAACCGCGGATTTCGGCCAGGGACATTGAGGCCTTTTTCGTGCCCAGCTCTTTGTCCACTTGGTGTTCGATGGGGAGACCGTGACAGTCCCATCCCGGTACGTATGGCGCATTGAAGCCGGCCATTTGCTTGGATTTGATGATAACGTCTTTGAGGATTTTGTTAAAGGCTGTTCCCATGTGGATATGGCCGTTCGCGTAGGGAGGGCCGTCATGGAGCATATATGTTTTTCTCCCTTGGGACACCTCTCGAATGTGCTCGTAAATGTGCTCTTGTTCCCATTTCTTGAGGATCTCGGGTTCCTTTTTCACGAGATTGGCTTTCATCGGGAACGGTGTCTTCGGCAAATTAAGCGTTTGCTTGTAATCCATGAAACGTGCCTCCTGCCAGCAAAATTGTAAACAAAAAGGGTAGCAAACAGGCCCCATGAAGTCAAATTGATAATCTTCAAGCGCCTCAGATCCTGTTAGTTTGATAGAACCCTCCACCTCTGGTGGAGGACCCTGATAGGTTCCACCGATCCGGGGAGAAAACCTGTTTTTCGTTCCGAGGCTCCGGGCTGGGCTTTTTACGATTCCATCAATATTGGGTTGACACAACTTCAAAGAACCTTTAAGAGTTGAGTGGCAGTCGAATGTAATGAAATCTTGAAACTGATACAGATAAGGGCAGAAGGATTACAGCCTTTGCCGGAGAAACGTGGTCTGGATCTTTTTTGAATCAGGAGGAGCTGAATGAAAGGGAAAAGAATTATTATGCTGTTCGCATGTTGTATGTTGCTGGCCGGATGCGCTGCTCCGCTGGTTTTTTTTGGCGCGGGGGCTGCGGCAGGAGTGGGAGGATACAAATACTATAACGGTGTCCTCAATGTGACGTACAAAGCGGCCTATATCGACACATGGGATGCGGCCAAGAGGGCGGCGAAGGACTTGCAGCTGGTTGTGACGAGTGCAAAGCACGATCTTACCGAAGGAAAAATAGTCGCAAGAAGAGCTGAAGGGGATCGAGTTACCATCTCGCTCGAATACAAGTCCGCAGATGAAACGCTTGTGGGAATCAGGGTCGGCACCTTGGGAGATAAGAATGCCTCCGGGACTATTGCAGAACAGATTCGAAAGGAGCTCTTCGGGAAGTGAGGGGCCAACCTGTCACGTCCTGATGCCCAGGTTCTTTAACATCTCATGGGCAAAACGGATGACATAATCCGTTTGGGGTTCGGTGCAATAGCCCTGACAACTGCAGCCTATCCCTTTCAAGCTCCGTGAGAAGAACTCCAGCTTTACCCAATCCCCGCCCAGTTCCACGGCAAAAACATGGGGTTGACAATGGGTGTGAGCAGATTGCGTCTCACTGAGGAGATCGTTTGGGATCTGTAACCAGTAAACTTTTTCCATGGAAGAGGAAATCGCGGCTTCCCTGAGATATCCGGTGATTTTTCCCATATCTGCAGGGTCAATCTCATCAACAAGGTATGCTCTCATTACTGGCCCTGTTTCGTGGAACCGTCTCTTTTTTTTGCCATCCAAAACGCATCCAGAACGGAATAAATCCACACCACAGTAAAAGCACCCAGAATAATCCAGAGGGCTGAAAAATCCTGGTTACTGAGTTTGTGTATAATCGTGTCTGGTTTTAAAGTGACAAGAGAGGTTTCCGATAGGCCGGATTTCAAGAGAGAATACATTGCGATCACGGCCATGACAAACAGCACAAAAACTGCCCCGAGGAGGATAAGCCCTTTTTTCCATTGCTCGTTGATGATCTGCCCAAGCCCCGGAATGATGAGCGCTGAACAGAGTGCTGCCGTGAGAGCCTTTTTCATGATGTATCCTTTGTGAAACCTGAACCTGATGACCCAAAGCGTTGCGCTCAGACTATCCCAAGACCGGCACATTGTCAACGCTGAGGGCAATGAGGCGCTATTCCGAAAAAAATGTGAATGATCTCAGCCTTAAATATCCATACTTTCCAACGAGGACGTTGCTCCTACAACATGTTGCACCACTGATCTCTGTAGGAACGACCTCCCGGTCGCGACCATGCATTGCTGAATTGCCTATGCTTTTGGCAGCTCGAGAAAGGGTTGGCCTATGAGAAAGATCAGAGAGAAGGTCCAGATCAATATCCCGTTTACGATGCTTCATGATTCCTATCTCGAGCTTTTTCTGGAAGAGCGCTTCAATCCCGAAATCGGTTTTGATGCTGAATCGTTGCATCGTTTCAGTTTGGAGGAATTCAGGCAGGTGGCAGAACAGTGCCGTGAACAGGGACTGCGCGTAACCTTTCATGCCCCGTTTGTCGATCTTTCTCCGGGATCGCCGGATCCGGATGTCTGGCGATTGACCCGCCGAAGGTATGAACAGGTTGTGGACCTTATCCCCCTGTTCCGGCCCCGAACCATGGTGTGTCACGCGGGATTCGAGAGGAAGCGCTACGGCTACCTGCAGGATGTATGGCTTGAGAAAAGCCTTAAGATGTGGAGGTGGCTTGGGAAGCGCGTGTATGAAGAAGGAACGCAATTGATGCTTGAAAACGTCTTCGAAGAAAGTCCTGATGAACTGCAGCAACTCTTCAAATCACTGGATGGGGAAAAAGTGGGATTTTGTCTTGACATCGGCCATCAATCAGCCTTCAGCAGCACCCCTCTTGAAACATGGATCGATTTCCTGGGGGATTCTATTGGACAACTTCACCTGCATGACAATCGCGGGAACGAAGATGACCATATTGCGCTGGGGAGGGGCACTATTGATTTTCGAAGATTTTTTCACGTTTTAAGAAAAGCCGTGGCAGGCCCTCCTGTGGTTACGCTGGAGCCCCATCGGAAAGAAGAAGTGTGGCCGAGCCTCGAGTTCCTGGCAGAGGAGTGGCCATGGTGATAGAAATGACATGTCTTTCCCATTGAATTTTGTGTTTCATTTCTATAAGGTGACGACCAGGATGGGCAGAGACGGGATAAAGCTGCCCAGTACGACCGATCTGGAGAGAGAAACCGATCATGAGCGATGTCATGGAACACCCATTCGCCAAGGCAGTATCAGCCACTGAAAAGTGCAAAAGGCTGAAGGAGGTGGTGCACCCTGAAGACAGCCTGGCGATTCTGATTGACGCTGACCCGGATGCCATGTCCAGTGCCATGGCGCTGAAACGGATCTTCTGGCGAAAGGTCCAGCACGCTGAAATTTTTCGTATCAATGAGATACAACGGGCCGATAACCTGGCGTTCATCAGACTGTTGAAAATTGAGCAGAAACACATGAGTCAATTTCGGCCTCAGGCGTTTGACAAGCTTGCCCTGGTCGATTCCCAGCCCAGACATCACGAACAATTTGCAGGCCTGCACTTTGATATTATCCTCGATCACCATCCGCTAGACGCGTTTCCCAAGGCCTCGTTTGTGGACATAAAGGAAGAATATGGTGCCAACGCGACCATTATGACCGAATACCTGAAGGCCGCTAAGATCAAGCCCTCTCCAAGGCTTGCGACAGCCCTTTTTTACGGCATAAAGACGGACACAGACAATTTTGTACGGAAGTCACTTCCCAATGACATCAATGCATTTCAGTATCTTTATCGGTTCGCGAACCTCAACATCATTAAAAAAATTGAGTCCTCGGAAATTACCCGCCAGGCCCTCGATTATTTCAGGACTGCCATCGACGATGCCACCTTCATAGGGGATCGGGCATGTATTCACATGGGGGCTGTAAAAAGTCCCGATATTCTGGTGCTGATAGCTGATTTTTTTATGAAACTGGCTGAAACAACCTGGAGCATTGTGTCAGGGGAATACGAGGATAAACTGGTGGTCATTCTGCGGAACGCGGGGTTCAGGGGCAACGCAGGAAACGTTGCACAGAAGCTCTTCGGCGTCCTTGGGGGGACCGCAGGCGGGCATCCTGGAGCTGCCCGGGCCGAGATTCCTTTGAAGGAAATACGAGGTAGTTCAAGAAAGCAGGTGGATATAGGGGATCTGGTCCTGAAGCAGATCAGGAAGTGGTGCTAGGAGAAGTATTTTGACCAATCTCGGGAAACCCCAAATCAGTGAAAAACTAATCGATGAAGTCAAAAATGTCATCGAGCAGGGGGATGAAGAGGCTCTGGGTAGGCTGCTGGAAGAAATGATGCCCGCTGATGTGGCGGACCTCATTGAACACCTGGACAGTGATGAACGGCTCTTTATCTTCGAAGTCCTCGAGCCTGCAGGCGCCGGGGATGTGCTGGTGGAGGTCGAGCCACCGGTCCAGGGACGCATTCTGGAAGGCCTGGGCAATGAGGCCATATCGGAAATCGTGCAGAAACTTGAATCCGATGATGCAGCCGACCTTGTAGGTGACCTTCCTGCTGAACGGGCCAGAGCCATCATAGGGTCCTTGAGAGAAGATGTCTCACAGGACCTGGAGAAACTTCTGCCGTATCCGGATGATACGGCAGGGGGGATCATGGGTCTGGAATACGTGGCAATCCACGCCGATGCCACAGTCAGAGACGCCATTCACTTGATCCGGGAAAAGAGAGAGGAAGTGGAGAATCTCTACCACATCTGGGTGGTAGATGATTTTGAACGGCTGGCGGGGGTCATTTCCCTGAAAGATCTTGTACTGGAGCCCGGGGATCGCAAGATCAGGGAAATCATGAACCAGGAAGTCATTTCTGTTCATGCGGATGCGGATCAGGAGGAGGTAGTCCAACTCGTCAAGAAATATGATCTCGTGAATATTCCGGTGGTGGATGAACAGCATCGCCTGGTTGGACGCATTACCCACGACGATATCCTTGATGTCATTGAAGAGGAAACAGACGAAGATATCTCCCTCATGGCCGGTGTGGTGAACCAGGAAATCACGGAAGATTCCCCGCTGAAGATCTCCAGGGCCCGCTTGCCCTGGCTGATAGCAGGTCTCCTGGGAGAGATCATCTCCGCGCTGGTGATAAGCAGATTTGAGACATCGCTGGAAAGGATTATAGCCCTGTCCTTTTTTTTCCCTGTTATTATGGCCATGGGGGGAAGCACGGGGAACCAGGCCGCCACGATCGTTGTGCGGGGACTTGCTACGGGAGACATCAGCCTCCTGAAAATAGGGCGGCGACTCCTCGTTGAAATGAAAGTTGCCCTGTTTAACGGACTCATCTGCGGGGCGCTCCTGGGATTGATTGTCGGCCTCTGGATAGATGACTTCCGCATGGGGTCAGTTGTGGGCCTCGCACTGGTGGTTATTGTCCTTAACGCCAGCTTTTTAGGTGCCTCTGTCCCGATTGCCTTGAAGAAACTTCATTTTGATCCCGCCTTGGGCACGGTCCCGTTTGTGGCAACGTCAAATGACATCCTGGGCCTTCTTATCTACTTGATATTTGTAACGTCCTATCTGAGATGGATCGGGTGACCATGTTGCTTGAAGAGGAACAACGCAAAAGACGCAAGGAGAGCATGCATGATGTTGTATGAAAAGGAGGCCCTTCGCTATCACAGGGAGCCCCGGCCGGGGAAAATCGAGGTGGTCTCCCTGAAACCGTGTGTCTCCCAGTCGGATCTCAGCCTGGCATATACCCCGGGTGTAGCGGTTCCGTGCCTGAAAATACAGGAAGATGACGACCTTTCTTTCGAATATACCTCGCGCGGTAGCCTGATAGGAGTGGTGACAAACGGAACCGCAGTGCTCGGCCTGGGAAATATTGGGCCATTGGCCGCCAAGCCTGTGATGGAGGGGAAGGCGGTTCTTTTCAAACGTTTCGCCAATCTGGATGTTTTTGATATCGAGATAAATACCACTGATCCTGACGAGTTTATCAGGACTGTTCGATTATTGGAACCCACATTCGGCGGTATCAACCTTGAGGACATTAAGGCACCGGACTGTTTTCATATTGAAGAGGAACTGAAACGCCGGATGTCCATTCCCGTCTTTCACGACGACCAGCATGGCACGGCCATTATTTCCGGTGCCGCCCTCCTCAATGCATGCGAACTGGCCGGCAAGGAACTTGAACAAATCCGCGTGGTGATAAACGGGGCAGGGGCAGCTGCCATGGCCTGCGCGAAGATGCAGTTGCAGCTCGGGGTCAAGAGAGATCATATGATAATGCTGGACTCCAAAGGAGTCATTTACAAAGGGCGCCAAGAAGGGATGAATAGCTACAAGGAAGCGTTCGCACGTGAGACGGGTCTGCGGAACCTGGAAGAAGCGGTGAAAGGGGCGGATGTGCTGATGGGGTTGTCCGTCAAGGGAGCCTTCACCAGAGAACTCATCATGTTCATGGCTGAAAAGCCCATTATTTTTGCGCTCGCCAATCCCGATCCAGAGATAGACTACTTTGAAGCAAAAGCGGCGAGGCCGGATGCCATTGTGGCAACGGGACGTTCAGACTACCCAAACCAGGTGAACAATGTACTTGGCTTTCCTTCAATATTCCGGGGGGCGCTGGATGTACGGGCCACCAGCATCAATGAAGAGATGAAGATTGCCGCTGTGCGGGCACTTGCTGCCCTTGCCCGGGAAGATGTGCCAGACTCGGTTTTGCGTGCTTATGGAGGAGAACCAATCCAATTCGGACCTGAATACATCATTCCCAAGGCCCTGGATTCCAGGGTTCTTTTGACGGTGGCGCCGGCCGTGGCAAAAGCAGCCGAAGAGAGCGGTGTTGCCCGGATAGAAATGATAGACCAAGACCACTATGTGCAGCACCTGGAAAAAATCCTGGGGCCAGAACGGGAAATCATGAGGAAGATATTAAATCGGGCGAAGGTGAAGCCGATGAAAATAGTACTCCCGGAAGGGACCCATCCCGTGATCCTACGTGCGGCTCATCAGGCGATCAGGGAAGGGATTGCAAGACCGCTTCTCCTGGGAGGAGAGGCGGAGATCCAGGACCTGGCGCGAGAGCTTCACGTCCCCATGGATGGAATAGAAATTCTGGACAGTCTCAAGAGCCCTCTCTTTGATGCTTTTTCTGAAAAACTTTTTCAGATGCGGTGCCGGAAGGGATGGTCCAGGGATGAGACTAGAGTGCAGCTGCGGAATTGTTATGTTTTTGGGGCGATGATGGTACATGAGGGCCTTGTTGACGGTCAGGTACATGGTATCAGGCGATCCTATCCAGATGCCATCCGTCCGGTGCTCCAGGTGATCCCTCAGCGCAAAGGCGTCTCGAAGGTAGCCGGGATTTATCTCATGATTTTCAGGGACCGTACCCTCCTCTTCGCGGATGCGACGGTTAATGTTCATCCCAGCGCCGAAGACTTGGCCGAGATAGCCGTCCAAGCCGCTGATATGGCGGCTTTTTTTGATATTCAGCCACGGATAGCAATGCTTTCCTTTTCCAATTTCGGGAGTACCCCCCATCCGGACACAGAACGGGTGCGGCAGGCGGTCGAACACGCCCGGAAGGCCAAGCCGGACCTGGTGATCGACGGAGAAATGCAGGCCGATACAGCCGTCGTTGACGAGATTTTGTCCAGTGAGTACCCCTTTAATCGACTCGGGGGAGCGGCGAATGTGCTGATATTCCCTGATCTTTCTTCCGGGAATGTAGCCTATAAGCTCCTTGACCGGCTCGGGGGAGCGAAGGCGGTTGGTCCGTTACTCATGGGTATCAGCAAACCATTCAACGTACTACAACGGGGCACGGATATGGAAAACGTGGTCAATGTTATTGCCATAACCGTTGCCCAGGCCCAGGAACTGAAAAACACCTGATTACCTCGCGTTGCCCCCGGCTTAACCCGGATTTTTCACCAATCATCTACTATGACGGCGAATAGCCCCATGACTATTGCGTTGCGCTTGAAAAATGCCCTCGACGTACTGTGAAAGTACGCCTGCGCCCATTTTCCTTCGCGCGCGTTATATTCACGGGACTCTCCACCGTCTCGCGACGAAGATCGGTGAGAAACCCGGGTTAACCGTCTAGGTTTTCCCTCTCTCTAAACACCTTTAAACTCCTAAACATCTTGCTGTCATCAATCCTGAAGGAGGGAAAGATGAAAGAAATAAAGATATAACGAAATAGTGTAATAGAAGTAATAATTATAACTTGATATATAAAATACTTGACATCTTTAATTCTTTATGCTATCCAACGTGCCATGCGGAAAAAAGTGTTTTCAACGCAGGTGAGAAACGAGCTGCTGAAAGAGTTCAAAAAACTTGCTATTGACCTGGAGCGTCCCATCAATGACGTTCTCGAGGAAGCCATGCGCGAGTTATTGAGGAAATATGGGAAGCAATTGCGCCGGTAGGGGATTTTGGCATTGCAGGACGAGTTTATGGAGAGAAGTGTTTTACGTCTCAAGAGACTCTTCAAACAAGGGGAAGAAAAATGGCATCAGATAGTGTCGATCAAAATGGGGCAGGATCATCAGGTGCCCAGCACCGCATCCTGGCAGATATTGCCTTTTACCTTTCCGCAGCCCGGTCGGCATTTGCGGGCTCATTCAAGTATCAGGAGGAGTTCCCCGATGGTCCGTCCAATGAGATGCGGGGGCTGAGGCTGCGGGATAAAGCAGTGGGAAAGATTCAAACCCTGCTTTTAGAAAAACTTGTTTCCTACCTCCTGGAAGAGCCGGCCTTGGCGGCGCTTGAGTACTCTCGCGGACAATTGGGGAACCTGGCTGCGCAGATTCTCGAGACGGAGATCTTGGAAGAGAAAAAGATCGAGCAGGACTATTACCTGAAGGCGAGGATCATAGGAGATGTTGAAGCACTCACGGAAGGCAGAAATACCCTGGAAGAACTCAAGGAAAAAGTACGGGCCCTGGAGCAAGCAAAAGAAAGGGCTGCTGAGGCCAATGAAGATATTCAGAAGCTGAAAAGAGAGATTGAGATGGTCAAGACACGGATGCTGCTCGCGGGAGGGAATATTGAGGAGGAACCGGAAGAGGACAGGGCCATTTTCGATCTGATTGAAAGAGGAGATTCATTGTACGCACGAGGAGACTTTGATGAAGCGATACATACATATAATGAGGTGCTGGAATTGGATTTCACCTCTGCTGTCGCCCTCATGAATCGCGGAGCGGCCTTACTGAAAAAGGGAGACTCTGAACGGGCAATAGAAAATTTTGATCGCGTATTGGAACTTGAACCCAAAAATCCACTTTCCTATGTTAATCGAGGCTGTGCGTTTGCCCTGAAGGAGGAATGGGAAGCGGCTATCGGGGATTTCAGCCGCGCCATTGAACTGGCCCCGGACACCGGGGAAGCGTATCTGAACCGTTCCATTGCTCTTTTAAAGCAGGGGATTGATTATGAGGCCGCCGATAATGACCTTGCACTGTATATCGGCATGAACCCGGGAGAATACAGGGGGCATCTGAACAGGGCAATTGCACTTTCATGTATGCAGCAATACGACAGTGCCCTGCGCGAATACGAAGAGGCAATTCATTTGAACCCTTCGGAAATGGCCGCCTATTACAACCGCGGTAATACCTACCTGACAGTTGGAGATGTGGCAAACGCCCTTGATGATTATACTCGCGTCATCAATATGAATGGGGTGGAGGGTGATGTTTATTATAACAGGGGTATTGCCTATGTGAAAATTGGTGAGATGGACAAGGCTCTGGAGGATTTTACCCGATCCATTGAAGCCTATCCCCTCGATGCGGAGACCTACCTTCGGAGAGGATGGATCCACGCGCATCTTGGAAATAAATCCCTTGCCATAAGGGATTGGGAGCATGCGCATTCCCTTGGAAATGAAACAGCCGAGAAATATCTTGAAAGATATGGTCGCACCCCCTGACGTTCGCCGTGAAAAATCCCTTGCTATTTTCTGCCTCTTGCTTTTGGTATTTTGCTCTTGCAGTGCCGTGAAGACCGGGTACCGCGTGACAAAAGGGACGGTCTCCACCGGATACAAAATTACCAAGGGAACAGGCAAGATCGCCTTCGGTGCGGCGAAGACCGTCTACAAGGTGGGAGCATTCACCTTTAAGGTGGTAATGGCTCCCTTGAGCTGGCCCATGACCCATCCCATTGAATCCATGGACGGGATGCCTCCAAAGCGGGCTATCAGGAAAGGGATAATAAAGACTTCCCCGTATGTGATAAACGGACGGAGATATGTCCCAATGTCGCTGCACGAAGCCCAGGCATACAGGGAGGAGGGTCTTGCTTCGTGGTATGGCTTTGAAACCTTGCACAAGAGTGGCGGGCATATGACCGCAAACGGGGAGGCCTTCGACCCCAACGGACTGTCCGCTGCCCATAAATACCTGCCCTTGCCCAGCTACGTCCGGGTAAGAAACCTTGAAAACGGGAAGAGCATTATAGTAAGGGTGAATGATCGAGGCCCGTTCGTCAGGGGCCGGATCATAGACCTGAGCTCAGGTGCTGCAAAAAGGCTCGGTTACTTCAAGAAAGGAACAACCAGGGTCCTGGTGGAAGTTGTCAAGGTGGTAGGTTGAGGAATTAAAAAGAGTGGAAGAAGCGCTGAAATTCAAGAGCAGGGAGGTCTATGAAGGTTTCCAGATATTCCTTGAGGCGTGGGATGGAGGAAAAGAATCAATAAAATCCGTTTTCCTTCAGCTTCTGTCGACATTGCTGGAACTCCCCGAAGCGGAACTTGATTTTCTAGAACGACCGGGGGTGAGCTATTCTCTGCGGGCTGAAAGGCCTTCCGGAGGAGATACGGCTTTGTTTGTCCTGGTGGATATAGTGGATGACGATCCTGGAAACAGGTGGCTGTCCGTCTGCTTCTATGCCGACGCTATCTCAGATCCGCAAGGTCTGGGAAACGCAATCCCGGGAGGAATACTGGGGAAAGACGGGTACTGCTTTGATGTTTTTGAAGAAGATGCTTCACTGATCGGGTATCTTGGAAAAAGGATCATTGAAGCCTTTACAAAGGTGACGTAAGTTATTAAAATAAGTCTTAAAACTTACATCGGACGGTTGTTCTCAGAATAAGCAGATGGGGATTTTGCCGTCAAAGGCACCATTCAAGGTCCCTTTGATTAGCCCACATGCAACTCTTTGCGAGAAGCCATCGCCGGCTCTGTCAAGCTACTTCACCGCCTCAGCGCGGACCATGCCGTTTACGATGATGGTTACTTCCCGCTTCTGGGACAGGTCGGTTTCAAGGCGGAAATGACCGCTGTATTCCCCGGGGGACTTCGACTGGTCAAAAACCGTCAGTCGGTAGGCATATCCCGGCCGGACCGGGGTCAGCGTCCATTTCACGTGCGATCCCATGTCATGCAGTACCCGGGTTATTTTCATGGGCGCCTTGTGATTGTTGGTGATGTCCACATGGGCTTCGATGGTCTTTCCCTGCACTCCCCACAGGGAGATATAGCCCCCCGGCTCCAACCCCACATGGGGCAGAATCTGTCCCCTCAGATAAAGGGCGACGCTCATGTGCTCGGTATCATCGGACCACACAACGGCCTTCTTTTCAAATTTTCCCCTTACCGTATTGCTGTTGATCTCAAGGGTGATGCGCCCCTTCCCGCCGGGAGGGATGATCCGGTCATACCGGACCACGGAGCAGCTTCACGACGGGTGCACTTTCCTGATGTGAAGAACGCCGTCTCCCCGGTTGAATACCGTAAAGGTATGGGAGACTTTTTCCCCTTCGAAGACAGGGGGAAAGGTATAAATGGTCTCATCCATTCGGATGAGCGGCCCTTCCGCCGCCCCGGCAAGAGGGCCCGATCCAAGGAGAAAAAGGAAGACCCAAAAGAAAAGGAATTTCCCCGCATTTCGTTTTGACCACCATTTCCCGATCATTGTTTCCGGTCCTTTCCATCCGTCAGAACCCCGGACCATTTCAAAGATGAACCCGCCATTCACGTGTCCGCCCTCCATAACTGGCGGGCCGTGGCCTTACTCCCGAACTCCTGTTTCCGCCTCATCCGGATAAGTCCCGGGGAAAAGAAATTCCAGGTTGATCACCGGCTGTTGCGCCGGCCAGAAAACAATACACGCGGGCAGGGCACTTGTCAAGAAGCCTTCCTTTTTCCTGAGAACAAAAGTGGTAACTCGGTTCCTTTTCTGTTTTTGTTGTTTTATGCTCTTTTTGCTGAATAGTTGCAAACTTTGTAATCCTTTCTACAAGTCAATAATTCCCTTGACAACCCAATCGGGCTTATTTATAAATTTCTCCTAAGACCGATCGGTCTGATTTCGCCGACATTCAAAATCCCCGTACCCGTCGGCAGAAAAGAGAGAGCCGTCCACCAGTTTTGGTAGCATAACAGTCCATCCAGTGCGTTCACCCGTTAGCAGAAAGAGGCTTGGAACTATGGACGAAGCCATCAGAACCTTCCCCCAAATTCTCCTGGACAATGCCAAGAAGTTTCCACCCACCAAGGCAGCAATGCGAGAAAAGGACTACGGAATCTGGCAATCCTATTCATGGCAGGATTGCCTGGAGCAGGTTCGGGATTTGGCCCTGGGGCTGGTCGCCCTCGGCTTCAAGAGGGAAGATAAAATGGCCATCATCGGGGACAACCGTCCCCAGCTTTATTGGGGCATGGGGGCCTGCCAGAGTCTGGGCGGGGTTCCCGTCCCCCTTTATCAGGATGCCATATACAAGGAGCTTCATTACATTGTAGAACATTCCGGATGCCGTTTTGCCTTGGCGGAGGATCAGGAGCAGGCCGACAAGCTCATGCACTTGAAGGACGAGGTCCCCAACCTGGAATACATCATCTACGATGATCCCAGGGGACTCCAGAACTACAAGAAGGACTGGCTCATCGCGTTTACCCGTGTCCAGGAGATGGGAAAGGAGTTCGGCAGGAAAAATCCCGACTATTTCATCAACGAAGTCAATAAAGGTCAATCAGATGATCTCGCGATCATCGCCTATACGTCGGGGACGACGGGCAATCCGAAAGGCACATTGATCAAATACCATGCGGTCATCGATGCGGCGAAAGGCTTTGTCGAATTTGAAGGCCTTACTGAGAACGAAGAAGTCATGGCGTACCTCCCCATGGCATGGATCGGCGACCACATCTTCTCTTACGGGGAGTCATTTTATGCCGGATTCGCCGTCAATTGTCCCGAGAGCACCTCAACGGTGCTCCTCGACCAGAAGGAAATCGGGCCCACCTATATCTTCGCCCCTCCCCGGATCTGGGAGAATATTTTGACCCAGATCATGATCAAAGTAGAGGACTCAGCTTGGATAAAGCGAAAGCTCTTTGCCTATTTCATGCGCGTGGCGGCCCGGGTTGAAAAGCGGAGAATCGCCAATGAGCCCGTGCCTCCGGCCGACAAGATCCTCTACCAGATCGGTAGGTTCATTATCTACGGGCCCCTGGTGGATAACCTGGGGATGAGCAGGATCAAAGTGGCCTATACGGCCGGAGAGGCAATCGGCCCGGAGATATTCGAGTTTTACAGGTCCCTGGGGATCAACCTGAAACAGATCTACGGCATGACGGAAAGCACTGCCTATGTGTCCATCCAGAAGGACGGCGACATCGACTCCGAGACCGTGGGGACGCCCGCGCCAGGCGTCGATATAAAGATTACCGACAATGGTGAAGTGGCCTACAAGAGCCCTGGAAATTTTGCCGGGTACTACAAGAACGATGAAGCCACCCGGAAAACCCTGGTGAACGGATATGTCCAGTCGGGAGATGCGGGCTATATCACGGAAAGAGGACATTTGAAGATTATCGACCGGGCCAAGGACGTCAGCCACCTGACGGACGGGACCATGTTCGCCCCCAAATACATCGAGAACAAGCTGAAATTCAGTCAATATATCAAAGAGTCCGTCGCCCATGGAATGGGCAAGGACTATGTAGCCGTCTTTATTGATATCGACTACGGCGCCGTGGCAAACTGGGCCGAACGCCGGCACATCGCCTTTACCAGCTATACGGACCTGGCCCAAAAACCGCAGGTCTACGATCTCATTGAGGAAGCGATCATCAACGTGAACAAGAGCCTGAGCACGGACCAGAAGCTCAAGGGTTCCCAGATCAAACGCTATCTCCTCCTTCACAAGGAATTGAACCCGGATGACGGAGAGATCACACGAACCCGAAAGGTGCGCAGGAGGTTCGTCGCCGAAAAATACGGAAACCTCATCAATGCCCTATACACGCCAGGGCAGGACAACGTGAATGTGGAAGCCACCTTCACCTACGAGGACGGGCGAACCACCACCATGAAAGCCGGCCTCAAGATCCGTGACGTCGAGACCTTTTAGAGGAGAGAACGATCCATGAATGAAAAATCCGAACCTCTGCTCCGGGCGGAAAACATCAGCATCTCTTTTGGCGGTCTCAAGGCCCTGGATGACGTCAGCCTGGAAATCTATCCCGGTGAGATCCTGGCGATCATCGGCCCCAACGGCGCGGGAAAGACCACCATGCTGAATGTCATCAACGGGTTTTATAAGCAGGACGAGGGCCGGATCGTTTTTGAGGGCAAAACACGGCCCAAGAATATGAAACCGAATCATGTGGCGGCCCAGGGAATCGCCAGGACATTCCAGAACCTTGCCCTGTTTACCGGAATGTCCACCCTTGCAAACATCATGGTCGGCCGGACCCTGAAGATGCACTCCAATTTTCTCTCCAAGGCGCTCTACTGGCGGTTCAGCCAGAAGGAAGAGATCGAACACAGAAAGGCGGTGGAGTGGATCATCGACTTCCTTCAGATCGAAAACATCCGCCGGACACCGGCCAGCATGCTGCCCTACGGCCTGCGAAAACGGGTTGAACTGGCACGGGCCCTGGCTGCGGAACCCAAACTCCTGCTCCTGGATGAACCCATGGCCGGCATGAACCTGGAAGAGAAGGAGGATATTGCCCGATTCGTCCTGGATGCAAACGAGGAACTGGGCTATACCATTGCCCTGATTGAGCATGACATGGGGGTGGTGATGGATATCTGTGACCGGATCGTGGTGTTGGACTTCGGCAAGAAAATCGGGGAAGGGACCCCGGAGGAGATCAAGGCGAATCCCGCGGTTACCAAGGCATATCTGGGGATGGCGGAGTGATGACCGCCCTCTCTTTCGCCCGCGAAGCCGGAGACGGATTTAGATAAACCGATTCAGTTCACAACGGCCGAGGAGCTGACACATGTCCTTCTTTTTTGAGGTATTGATAACGGGGTTGTTGGTGGGAGTCATGTACGCCCTGGTGGCGTTGGGATTCGCGCTCATCTTCAAGGCGTCGGATGTGTTCAACATGGCCCAGGGAGATATGAGTCTCCTTGCGGGGCTCGCCCTGGTGGGGTTTCTCCAGATGAACTTTCCCCTGTGGCTCGCCCTTATATGCACCCTCGCTGTCATGGTAATCCTGGCCTATATAACAGTCTTCGTGATCCTTCGTCCCCTTGTGGCAAGGCCCCCGCTTATGCTGTTCATGGCCACCTTTGGACTGGCATATCTGATCCAGGGGATCGGCCAGAGCATCTGGGGGACCGACGCCAAGGGTCTGGAACTGGGGATCCCGGACAAATCCTTTGACGTAGCGGGCGTCTTTTTCAGTTCCTTTGATCTCACCTTCGCCGGCATCGCGGTCGTCCTCCTGATTCTACTGGTCTGGTTTTTTCAGAAAACAAGGACGGGTCGAGCTCTCAGGGCCGTCTCCGACGACCATGAAGCGGCGCTTTCAGTGGGCATCCCGCTGCTCAGGGCCTGGCTTGTCACATGGATTGTCGCGGGCATCGTGGCGATTGTGGCGGGCGTGGCATGGGGCACCACCCTCGGGGTCCAGTTCAGCCTTTCCTACATTGCGCTGAAGGCCCTGCCGGTGCTGATAATCGGGGGCCTTGACAGTATCCCTGGAGCCATTATCGCGGGCCTGATCGTGGGGGCCGGGGAAAATCTGGCGGAGGTCTTTCTGGGGCCGTACGTGGGCGGCGGCATCCAGACCTTCTTCCCCTACCTTATGGCGCTGGTGGTGCTCTATTTCAAGCCATATGGCCTTTTCGGAAAAGAGATCATAGAGAGGGTGTAACCTATGTTCTATCGAGAATGCGGCAATTTCAAAGATACGTACGCCAGAGACATGGCAATTTTTCCCATTCCCCTGGACCGTTACGGCTTTATCGTGATGTTGATCGTGGCCTTTCTGGTGATTCCGCTGGTCGCCTCCGACTACTGGATCACCAATATCATGGTTCCGTTCTATTGCTTCGGGCTCTCCGCCATCGGGCTTAATATCCTGGCGGGGTACGCTGGTCAGATCTCCATCGGGCATGCCGCGTTCATGGCCGTCGGGGCCTACGCCTCGCTGATCCTGTATGGCCGCTATGGCGTCCCCCTGATTCCCAGCATCCTTGGCGCGGGGGTTGTTTCAGCAGGGGTGGGCGTCTTTTTCGGTCTTCCCTCCCTCAAGATCAAGGGGTTCTACCTGGCCATCGCCACGCTAGCCTCCCAGTTCATTATACAATGGTTGATCGTTCACTGGAAATGGGTCAGCGGCGGAGTGTTCGGGACCGTTGAGACCCCGAACATGCAGATTTTCGGATGGGCATTGGATACGGCCGTAAAAAAGTACTACCTCTCTCTCTGCATCGTGGGCGTGCTAGCCCTCTTCGCCAAGAATCTCGTGCGGGGGCAACTGGGCCGGAACTGGATGGCCATCCGAGACATGGACTTCGCGGCAGAAATCATCGGTGTAAACCTCTATCGGGACAAGCTGATCGCCTTTGCCGTGGCCACTTTCTACGCCGGCGTCGCGGGCTCTCTCATCACCTTCTGTTATTACGGCGCGGCCAATATCGAGGAATTTCACGTGATGGTCTCATTTGCCCTCATGGGCATGATCATCATAGGGGGCCTGGGCACCATCCTCGGATCATTCCTGGGCGCGGGATTCTTTGTGCTGCTCCCCATCGGCATCAACCAGTCCATGGGAGCTTTCATGAAGGTCGTTCCCAGCGATATCCTTTCCAATATCGAGACCATTATCTTCGGCGGTTTGATCGCTCTTTTCCTCATAGTCGAGCCTTTCGGCATGGCCCGGCTATGGCAGACCATCAAGGACAAGTTGCGGCTCTGGCCGTTTCCCTATTAGGTGCCTGTTTCCGGTGCTTCCGTTTGTCCGGGCGCGGGTTATTCCGGGTTTCGTGGTATCCTCAGCGACTACCCATAACCGTCAACCATTAAAAAGGGAGGAAGAAACAAAATGGCGCGAAAATTTATGCTGGTTGTGTTGTCGCTGGTCTTCGGGATCAGCTTGGCCATGGGGCCGGCCCAGTCACGGGCCGCGGAAAAGAAAAAGGTCCTTAAACAGTACATGCCGATTCTTCTCTACCGGACCGGCCCCTTTGCCGCCGGCGGCAGCGGAATAGGCAGCGGGTGGGAAGATTTCATGCAGCTCCGCAACATGGAGGGCGGCGTTGACGGGATCATGTACGATTGGACGGAATGCGAAACCGCCTACAACGTGGCCCGGGGCATCGAGTGCTACGAGCGCGTAAAGACACACACTCCCAAACCTATTGCCATTCATCCTATCAGCACCGGCATCACCTACGCCCTGATCCCCAAAGGGGCAAAAGATCACATTTCCATCGTGTCCGAGGGATACGGCCGGGCCGACGTGGCCGACGGCCGGGTGTTCAAGTGGGCCTTTAATTTTCCCACCCACTACTGGTCCCAGAACACGGCCAAAATCAAGTTCATCGCCATGAAACAGGGATGGGACGGAAAAAACATGGCTACCATCGGAAAATACCTCAAAGGACTCAAGATCGCCAACCTGCACATCGACGTCCCTTACGGCCAGGAGACCAAGCCCATCCTGGATCATCTGGCCAAGAAGTATGGTTTTATCGTGCGGCACTTTCCCGTGTCGTGGCCCGGCATCGACCAGAAGGCCCAGTGGATGGACATTGCCCGGCGTTTCAAGGCCGACTGGGTCATCAACCGGAACTGGGGTGTCTCCTGCACGGTCCCGCTCAAAGAGGCGGCCCGGCTCAATTTCCCCCGAGATCATATCCTGGGCGTGTGGTGGTGCGGCTCCGAGGAAGATGTCCTGCCTGCGGGACCGGCCGCAAAGGGATACTATGCCACCAACTTTCACGGCGTGGGTCGGGATTTCCCCATTATCAAGCAGATCGTCGACAAAGTATATGGCGCAATGAAGGGAAACATCTCTTTTACCCGTGTGGGATCGGTCTATTACAACCGGGGCGTTGTCACGGGCATCACCATGGATGAGGCTATCCGGACCGCACACAAGAAATTCGGCGTCAAGGTCCTGAACGGTGATGAGATGCGCTGGGCACTGGAACACCTGAACATCACCAAGGAGCGGATCAAGGAGATCGGGGCGGAAGGCTTCATGCAGCCCATGAAGACCTCGTGTGCCGATCACGAAGGCGGCGGCATGGTGCGGGTCCAGCAGTGGAACGGCGAAAAATGGGTTCCCGCCAGCGATTGGATTTCCCCAATGAAAGATTATGTCCGGACCCTGGTGGAACAATCCGCAGAAAAATATGCCAAAAAGCACAACATCAAGCTGAGAGATTGTTCAAAGGCCGATTAGTCCATACGGATAAAGGCGCGGGGGAACGAAATTTTTCCTCGCGTCATGGATGATAGATCATCCTGTTCTTGCATACTTTAGAAGGAATACTATTATGAAACCTCGAACAGGATATGCTCTTTTTCCTGGGTGACTGTTGGGAGGGCTTCGTATTTTCGTGTCTTATCTATCGGGGGAACCGCGGCCAGGTCCTCAGGGCGCTTTTTCCTGAGGGCTGGAATGCGGAAGGGGCAATTCTCCCCCGTGGATAAGTCACTGAAAATACCAGCCCGGGAGACTCGGAATCACAGAAAAAGGAGCTTAGCCTGTGACATTGAAATTACTGTTTTTTATGAAAGCAGGCTTTAGTCGGATGAGCTTGAATTATTATCCCCGGTATCCGGGGACCTATGAATGGGGATAACGATGGGTACTGCGCCGCTGCTGAAGGTCAACAACATCGAGGTGATCTACGAACACGTCATTCTGGTCCTCAAGGGCGTTTCCCTTGATGTCTATGAGAGCCAGATCGCATCCCTCCTCGGGGCCAACGGCGCGGGCAAAAGCACCACGCTGAAGGCCATTTCCAATCTGGTCAAGGCGGAACGGGGGGAGGTGACCAAGGGGACGGTAGAGTTTGATGGAAAGCGGGTCGATAAACTCTTTGCCCCCCAACTGGTAAAAATGGGCCTCATCCAGATTATGGAGGGCCGCCACACCTTTGAACACCTCAGCGTCGAGGACGATTTACTGACTGGTGCTTATACCCGGGGCCACGACTACAGGGGGATCCGGGAGGCCCTGGAGCGAGTTTATCAATATTTCCCCCGCCTGAAGGAACGTCGGAACGCCAAGACCGGCTACATCTCAGGCGGTGAAATGCAGATGTGCGCCATCGGCAGGGCCCTCATGGCAAAGCCCAGGATTATGCTCCTGGATGAACCCTCCATGGGCCTGGCGCCTCTGCTGGTGAAAGAGATCTTCAACATCATCCTGCGCCTCAACCAGGAGGAGAAAGTGGGCATGCTCCTGGCCGAGCAAAATGCGGCCATCGCCCTGGAGTATGCCGAGTACGGCTATGTCATGGAAAACGGACGTGTGGTCCTGGATGGCGAGTCCGATACCCTTAAAGACAATGCCGATGTGAGGGAGTTTTACCTGGGCCTGACCGAAATCGGAAAGAAGAGCTACCGGGATGTGAAGCACTACCACAGAAGAAAGAGGTGGCTGGCATAGGTTTGCACTTCTCGCATTTCCGATCGCGGCAATCCCGGTTTTCTCTTGATCTCCGAAGTTTGCGCGGTCAGATTAAAAATTTGAAATAAAGATTGTCGGCGATAAATGAAGCTTCCCTAAAAAGCGGAAATGGAGGGATTGCTCATGAAACGGTATGGTGACTTTATCACGGCGGAAGAGGACCTGGCACTCTTGACCACCATTCGGAAATATGTGGACAGGGAGGTCATGCCGGTCCGGATGCAGATGGATGAAGATTACGAGGTATTCCGAAAGGCTTACGAAGGCCTCGTAAAGCTGGGCGTTCAAAAACGGGGGTTTTCCTCTCGATACGGCGGTCTGGAAATCCGGTCCGCCAGTACCATCTGCGCCATATCGGAAGAGATCGCAAGGGGCGACAGCGGCCTGTCCCTTCATGCCCTTATTGTCCCCTGGTGCCTGGCCGCGGCCATCGGCGCCAGGAACACCACGGTCATGGACAAATTCATTCCCATGTTCTGTGACGACGAACCCCGGTGCGGGTGCTTGGCCCTTACGGAACCCGCCGGGGGCTGCAATATCGAAGACGGGGCCGCTCACGGCATGACGGTCCGCACAAGGGCCGAACTGGACGGAGACGAATGGGTGATCAACGGTGAAAAGATGTGGCCCAGCGGCGCCGGCGTGGCGGATCTCTACTGCGTGGTCTGCACCACGGATCCCAAACAGAAAGAAGAGGGGCTTGCCCTTATATATGTCCCTCCGGACACGTCGGGGCTCTCCTTTGGAAAACCGGAGGACAAGATGGGGATGAAGGTGACGGATGTCAATGGGGCCATCTATTTTGACAACGTGCGGGTACCGAAGGAATACCGGGCCGGCGGGCCGGGTCTCGACTGGAAGCTTTTTCGGAATGACATCAGTTGGGGCCGGCTTACCAGCGCGCCCATGGCCTTGGGAAATGCCCAGGCCGTCCTGGAAATCATCACGGAGTACACGGCTACCCGTTCCTACGGAGGGAAACCGGTTCGAAACCATTCACTCCAGGCCGCCATGGTTGCCGATATGGCCATTGGCATTGAATCGGCCCGGTTCTTTTACCTCTCCGTGGCGGCCATGTTCAACAACCGAAAAAAATTCGGTCCCATCGGCGGGGACTACATGATGGGCCGCGCCAGCGCGGCCAAGGTATATGCCTGCGATGTTACTGAGATGGTATGCAACCGGGCCATGGAACTCATGGGATCCTATGGCTATGTCCGCGAGTACCACGTGGAAAAGTACCTGCGCGACAGCAAAATCATCCAGTTGTGGTTAGGCGGCGGCCAGTTGGCCCGTCTCGATGTGGCACAGAGTTATTACCCGTATGTCTCATAGTGGGCTGGGATTGCTTTCGGACAATCGAGCCAGTTTCAAAACACCCCCTTTTGCCTGATCTTTGCGTCACGCAAAAAGTTTAATCCTCGAAATACGTCAATGTATTCCTGTGGTTAATCCCGCCATGGCGGGATCGCCTTCCTTAAGCTCGAATCCCGCTGGAAGCGGGAAACATTTTGAAACTGGCTCAATCACATAATTTTTTCAAGCTCGTCTTTTGAGACCTTGTAAGTTTTGTCGAATTCCCGCCAGAATTTCTTGTCCTTGTTTTTCCATCCCTCTCCGAAACGCTCATCAAAGAAGGAACTCAGCCGGGCGAACCAGCCGCCAGGTTTCTCGATCCCCTTTTCCGTTGCCAGGAGGATCTCCGTGAGGTAGAGGTCTATCTCATTGATCCTGTCTTTGGGGATATACGATTTTGCACCAAGGCGGATGGAACCGACCAGGTTATCCGGATTCAGACCATGGGCCGTCAGCATCAGGGCGGGAATTTTCTCGGCGGTGGCGATAGCAAGAAGATCAAATCCGCGGACCCCCATGATATCCAGGATGGCGGCGTCAAAACGGCCGTTTTCGAGGAGATCTTTTGCCGATTCAAAGGTTGTGGCGGTTTCGACATCACAGTTATCAAGGATTTCTTTAAGGGAATCCAGAATATCCGGTTCATCGTCCACCGCAAGGATCTTCTTTCCTTTCAGGATGTCACCTCTGCCCATGTTCTATTCCTCCCCAATGTATCAAGTCCTGCCCCTTTCAGCCCATTCGGCCTCGCACCACAATTTCTTATATTATCTATCGATCAAAGGTAAGTCAAGATTGTATTGATGCTGTCGGAAAACGCCCATCTGCTGCGTTACCCTCATCCCTCGTCACTGCGGCGTACTTCTATGTACGCCTCATTCCTCGGAATTTCGGAAGCCTTGCATATGGCCATTTTCCATCAGCCTCTCAGAAACTGGTTTTTCGACAGTCTCATTGGATCAAAAAATATTTGACTTTCTCGCACCCCGGGAATATAAGACTTTTGGAAAGAGACCGATCGGTCTGATTGTTGACCGCGCTACCCTGTTTTTATCCTCGGAATCCAACAGAAACCGGAATGGATTTTTGTAAAACCCTTGGATCCCCGAATGAGTCTGAAAGAGAACATCATCTTCGAATCCTTGAGACTCTTTTCCCTGAAGGGCTTTCTGAGTACATCCGTCCAGGACATCATGGATGCGGCCCATACCTCCAAGGGAGGATTTTACAACTATTTCAAGAGCAAAGAAGATCTCTTTTTCGAGGTACTTGGAGAGGCCCGGAAGATCTGGAGGGAAAACAATCTCGATGGATTGGACCAGATCACGGACCCGTTCGAAAAGGTCAAACGAGTCATCGTCAATTACCGCGATCGATACCTAAAGGACACCACAAAATTGCCCGGCGGGTGTATCTTTGTGACCCTATCTGTTGAGCTGGATGATCAGCGGCCTCATTTAGCGAAGGAGTTGAACAAAGGGTTTATGGGATTGAAGGCAATGCTGAAGCGATACCTGGATGAGGCGAAAAGAATCGGGCGTCTCCGAAAGAACTGTGACGTGAGGGCGGTCACCGAAGTGATCTTCTCCGTGATACTGGGAACCACCGTGATGTACGGCATTGAAAAGCACCCGGCAACGTCAGATCTTGCAATCGATTCTCTGCTTGACTATCTCAATGAATTGTCCGTTTCCGCCGGAAACGGCAAAGCCGACTGAACGGGGCCGAACGATCGCCGAAGGGGTTATTTTTTGGGATACCAGGGACATCTCGACGTTCCTCCCCTTAGAACCAATACTGTTTTATCCATTTATTAATTGATTAATCAAGGAGGACAAAATGGCACTAATGACACCGGAGCAATTTGAAGAAAGTTTGAAGGACATGAAACCCCGGATCTTTATGAACGGGAAGCTGGTGGAAAATATTCTTGAAAACAGGAACACGCGGACCGTTGTCGAGGCCAATAAGGCGAGTTATAGATGGGCGCTGGATCCGAAGTACAAGGATATCATGACCTGCCACTCCCCCCTTATTAACGATACGGTCAATCGCTATACCCATGTGAGTGCCAGCACGGATGACCTGGTCAAAAAGGCCGAGGCCGGCACCTTTACCGCCGAAATGCTGGGGACCTGCATCTACCGGTGCGTGGGTTATGATGCCTTCCATTCCCTGGCCGCCACGACCTGGGAGATAGACCGGGACCTGGGCACGAATTACAATAAAAGATTCCTGGAATACCTGAAGATGGTCCAGACCAAGGACCTGTCCGTGGCCGGGGCATTGACCGAACCGAGGGGCAGCCGGGGAAAAAAGACCCTCGCATGGAAAGACCCCTATCTCTCCCTGAAGATCGTGGACAAAAATGACGACGGGATCGTGGTCCGCGGGGCCAAGATCAATATCAGCGGCGCCTTTGCCTCCCATGAACTGGTCGTCCTTCCCCAGGCGGCCCACTTTGAGGGAGAAGAAGACTACGCGGTGGCCTTCGCAACACCCACGGATGCCAAGGGGATTACATATGTGTGCCAGTACACCCCCTATTCCGCGGAGCGTGACATGGCCGACGACTCGGAAGAATTGGGGAACCCCTTATATGGTCAACGCGAGACCTCCATGGTGATCTTCGACGATGTGTTTGTCCCGTGGGACCGCGTATTCCACTGCGGTGAGTATAAATATTCCGTCAAGCTGGTGACTCGGTTCGCCAAGACCCACCGCATGACCTGCGGCGGGACCTGCAAGGTGGGGTTCATGAACCACATCATCGGTGCATCCAAATTGATCCAGGAATACAAGGGCCTCGAAAAAGCGACTCACATCAATGATGAGTTGATGGAGATGGTGGTCCTGAGGGAAACCGGACGGGCCTGCGGCATCGCTGCGGCCACAAAGGGTGCCGAGGAACCTCCCGGATCCGGCGTATACCTCCCGGATGAACTCATGGGAAACGTCTCCAAGCTGAACATCTGTAATTCCTTCTGGCGGGTCATGGCCCTGGCCGGGGACA
>Ga0307426_1000169_pt1 | contig 42748 bp, 38 predicted proteins | sample SalMarWE160340MG_FD_202165 | JGI IMG/M metagenome (GOLD analysis project Ga0307426, IMG submission 202165) | Salt marsh sediment microbial communities from the Plum Island Ecosystem LTER, Massachusetts, United States - WE1603-40 | ecosystem: Environmental > Aquatic > Marine > Intertidal zone >... | reverse complement strand
GGTGTATTGACCAGAGAGAGTCATTGCCAAGATATTCGAAAGGGCTGCGCCAAGAAGAATACCTCCCAATGTGCCTAAGTGTCTATAAATCCGGCGAGATGTGCTTGTCACAAGATATTCACTTGCACGTTCAACATGGGCAGCAGAGACTGTATCTGCCCTATGACGTTTTGAAACCTTGACCGATTCGTTGACCAGTTCCGTGATATGCTGCGCAATTTTATCTTTGAGTGTGCTAAATGCAGGAGGCGAAAATGGCGAGGAATCAGTCTCTCGGAGTTTATTTTCCGCTTGCTGGACAGCTGCCTGTGCAATTTTCTCCGGATTCGTATCTTTGGTCATTTTGAACCTCCCCGGAGCGGGTTCAACGAAGATGCATCCAGCGCTTCTAAGTATACACCCGACAAATTGTCTTTTAGTTTGGCTATTCGAGATGGTCCACGTTCCCGACGAGATAGGATTGAGGTGAAGGCCGAAGTGATAGCAATTGTAATTACTGCGGCACCGATAGATATACCCCAATCTCTATTAACCTTGAGGAAGTCAGCAGAAACGATTATAGACGAAATGAGACTAGCAAAAGCCCCCACTGCCGTTGCTACAGTAGACCACCAGACCTTTTCTCGTGAAGGCGATGAATCAGTTTTTTGTTTTTTGCTATCCATTGATGCTCTCCTGGTTTATGGCCTAACTAATAGTATACGTCAAAAATGACGGTATGCAGTAAACAAAATTACGTCAATTTTGATGTATAATCCCAATTGTAAATATTTTTGTAAATAAAATACTTGACAAAATCGTATGGCCCTGCTTTTATACGTCAGATCGAGAAATAAAGAATTTGGGGAAAAACATCATTTTTATAATACGCATTAACGGTTCTTTTGTTAATCAGTTTAAGCCGCTGATATTAAATGAAATTTAAATTTTATGGTGGAATAAATTACATTTAAAGTCAATGCTCAAATCGTTGCCCAGGAAAAATTCTACCGTTTTGAGGGAGTCGATGCAACAAAAACCTGTCAGGAATTTTTTAAGGAGCTGATATGATTGAAGAACCAAAACTTCTGGAGCGGCTGAGGCACAGAATCAGATTAAAGCATTACAGCATCAGAACTGAAAAGGCATATTTGGACTGGAACAGACGATTCATTTTGTTTCATAATAAAAAGCATCCCCGGGATATGGGTACAAGGGAGCTTGAGCAGTTTTTAACGTATTTGGCAGTGAAAGGTCGTGTTGCTTCCAGCACTCAAAATCAGGCTCTTAGCGCAATACTTTTCATGTACAAAGAAGTGCTAAATATCGAGCTGCCTTGGTTGAATGACATGACACGTGCGAAGAGACCCGAGAAAATACCGGTAGTATTCTCCAAAAATGAAATTCAAAAGCTTTTCGCTAATTTGGACGGTACCTATTGGACAATGGCCCATCTTCTATACGGTGCAGGTCTCCGTCTGATGGAGTGCCTACGACTGCGAGTTAAAGATGTTGATTTTGACATGAACCAGATAACGGTTCGAGATGGTAAAGGGAAAAAAGATAGAGTGACCATGCTTCCTGAAATTGTGAAAATTCATCTGCAGCAACATTTGGATAAGGTGAGAATTGTTCACAAACAGGATCTTGCGGACGGCTATGGCGAAGTCTACCTCCCATATGCTCTGGAACGAAAATACCCGCAGGCCAGCAGAGAGTGGGGGTGGCAGTATGTATTTCCTTCCGGTAACCGTTCCCGGGACCCCAGATCCAATAAAATCAGGAGGCATCATATAAATGAACAATCTTTGCAGCGAATGGTAAAAAAAGCAATTAGAAAATCCAAATTAATTAAACCAGGAAGCTGCCATACCCTAAGGCACAGCTTTGCGACCCATTTGTTAGAATCGGGTTATGATATTCGCACAGTACAGGAACTTTTGGGGCACAAGGATGTGCGTACTACTATGATCTACACTCACGTTTTGAATAAAGGGGGGCAAGGCGTCATCAGTCCCTCGGACCAGTTGATGGTTAATTAGTCCGCGCTGAAAAATCGCAGATTCAGGGTTGTGAATCGTATTTGGAAACTTGAATAAAGTCGATAGATCAAAACTAAGGCGGTTTAATTATCTTTTTTCAACATTCGCCGTAAATCCGCAATGTGCCGGGCCGGGTAAACACCGGTGGGGCACACCCGGCTGCAGTTTAAGGCTCTTTCACACAGGTGTTGACCCCGTGTGCTTCCCGCCAGAGCCATAAGATCCTTTTCTTTGTGGGGTGATTTTTGCAGCTCACAATTTAAGGCGGCGAGCACAGACGGCCCCAAGAAGGCCGCATTTTTCTCCGTCACCGGGCAGGCGGAAACGCAGGCGCCGCATTCGATGCAGTTTTCAAAGCGGCTAACCCGGCTGCCGCCGACCAGCCGGGGGACTGATTTTACTTCCTCAGACTTTCTTAAATAACTCCAGTCTTCAGACAGATCTTCGTAAAATCGGGTCATGTCCACGACCAGATCGCCGATAGGTTTAAAGCCCTCTAAAGGTGTGAGGGCGATCTTGTCTGCTTCAAGATCCCCGATTCTGGTGATGCAGGCGAGCTTTTCTTCGCCGTTGATTTTGCAGGCACAGGTGCCGCAGGAGGAATGATGACAGGAGTGGCGGTACATCAAGGTTTTATCCTGCTCGAGACGAATTTGTTCAAGAGCATCGAGGACACTTGTGTCGGGGTCCACTTCGATGGTGAATTCCTGGAACCGGGGTGGATCGATATGGTTCGGTTTGTCACGCAGTATTTTAAATGTTACTCTTTTGATTGGCATAATTGGCTCTATTTTTTTGGGGACACGGATTTACACAGATTAACACAGATTCTTAATTGTTTTTACCACACTGTTCACTCTAAGCAAGGACACAGAGAACTCAGAGGTATTCATTTTTTGACTTGCAGGGAGACGACTGCAGTCAAAATTAAACTGCCTGATGCGGAAGTTCATTGTCTAGACTCATAAACTTACCAACTCACGAGCTTATCAGCTATATTAATGTCTGCGCCTGCCGGGGTCCGTCGGCGGCTAATTATTCTGCCGTTTATAAAACATCCGGTAGTGCAGCAATCTTTGGGTCTTGGTCTTGCAGGCGATATTGCGGCCGGTTTTTTTGCAGATCAAATCCGCGGCTTTTTCGGCCATGGCCCGCAGAGTGGTGGCTTTGCCCCCGATGACCGAGACCAGTCCTTCCAGCTGATCCCTTTGCTTATGATCGAAGCAGTCAAAGGTGCGGCTGATCTGCTGTGGATCTTGAGGCGCTTCTGGCACCAGCAAGGGACGCGGCGCACACCAGACCGAATGAATGGATGCCTTTTTGACGGACGGGACCATCGCGGCGCATTGCTGCACCATTTTTGTTACATGTTCCGGGGGATATTTAATTGTATCGGGGTCCTGTGCCAGCCAGAGGGTGGTTCCCAGCACCGCAAGTTTGCGCTGGGGGACGATGATGTCGGCCTCGCCGGCCCGGTTGAGCCGGTTGATAACCATGTTTGTCAAACGGCCTTTTACGGCCACCATGACTCCGGGACCGGGCTGCAGCGGCAGTCGGATTCCGGCCAAGGCACAAACAGTCCCCGACCAGGCGCCGGCCGCATTTACCACTATGTCCCCCTGCACATCATACTCGCGGTGAGTGTGATGATCGAATATACGAACACCGGCAACGGCCCCGTTGGATTTGTGAAAACCGACGACTTCTGAAAAGTTATGCAGCCGGGCGCCATTGGCAGCGGCCGTGGCATAAAAATGCATGGGCAGGCGCCAGGCATCCATGGTGGCGTCCGGTACCCGGATGGCAAGCTTTAAATCCGGATTCAACGCCGGTTCGATTGCCAAAGCTTGCCCCCGGGTTAATTCTGCGACCGCAATGCCGCATCCCAGGCAGCTTGCCAGGAAGACCTCACGGTAATTCAAATCCGATTCATCCAGGGCCACGAAAAGCCCGTCGTTTTGTTCAAAGGCTTCGGGTGCAATTATGCGCAGGATTTTATTTTCCTGAATGCACTCGCGGGCGGCCACCGGATCATGGACGGCATAGCGGGCGCCGCTGTGCAGCAGGCCGTGGTGCCGGCCGGTGGTGCCGGATAAAAATTCCCCCCGTTCAAAAAGAGAGACCTCAAAGCCCCTCAGCTTCAGGTCATGGGCTAAAGCCGCCCCGGTACCACCGCCGCCGATGATAACAATGTGCTCCATATAAATACCTATAAGCGCGTTATTAGGTAGACATCAACATAAATGAGGCGTGAAGTATAAACCTATTTGCCCAGCGTTCCGCTTCTGGCGGGATGGGCAAAAATAAATCATCCGCCTTGCCTGTGGCAAACAATTTTTTTTACCTTGGATACGATTCTAAAAGCGCTGCGACAAAATTCCAAAGCTTACCAAGGGAAGAAATATTAAGTGCTTCATTGGGCGAATGGGGGTCTTTCAAGTTGGGGCCGAATGAAATCATATCCATACCCGGATATTTATCGCCGATGATGGCGCACTCCAGCCCGGCATGGATTGATTCCACCCGGGCCGTTTGGTTGAAGACCCGCTCATAGACCTTTTTACAGCGTTTGAGTAGTTCGGACTGCATATCCGGCGTCCAGGGGGGATATTCACTGCCCGACTCGGCATTCGCACCGGCAAGGGCCGCCGCTGCCGCGACGGTGGCTGTCGCCGCATCCAGCCTTGAGGCTGTCAGGCTGCGTTGGCTGGTTAAAATTTTCAGGGTCCCATCTTTTATCTCAACCGTTGCCAGGTTGTTGGAGGTTTCAACCAGATTATCGAAAACCGTCGACATTCCCATAACGCCGTGGGGCAGGCATACCAGCAGATTGACAGCGGCGCGGGTTTCTGCCGGGCCCCGAGCTGTTTTCTTGGCTGCCGCCGAGTCCGCCGGGGACAACCAGATGCCTAAAGCCGATTCGATGCCGTTATATTCGGTTCGGACGATGTCTTCGAATTCCGAGACCATTTTGGCTAAAGCTTCGGATCTTGCCGAATCACACGCAAAAATCGCCTCAGCATCCCGGGCAATTGCATTGTGGGCGGTCCCGCCTTGCATGGATACCAGGCGGATGTCACCGGTGGCGGATAGTCGATGCAGGGTGCGCGCCAGGATTTTATTGGCGCTGGCCCGCTGCTTGATAATATCGATGCCTGAATGTCCACCGTACAGTCCGCTGACTTTTAAATTGAAAAACTGACTGGCTTCCGCAAGCTTTGTCAACGCTATTTTACGGGTAATTCGGGTGTGTCGGCCGCCGGCGCAGCCGACCGTAAACACACCCTCGGTTTCCGAATCCACATTAAGCAGCACCCGGCCTTCGATGAATCCGGGTTCAAGCTTTTTGGCACCGTTCAAGCCGGACTCTTCGTCCACCGTGAAGAGAAGTTCCAGCCGCGGATGAGTGAGGCCCTCATCGCTTGCCAGGGCCAGTGCCAAAGCGATGGCAATGCCGTTATCCGCTCCCAAAGTGGTATTGTCGGCCCGCAGCCAATCGCCGGCAATGATATGGCGGATGGGATCTCTGGAAAAATCATGCGGCGAGTCGGGAGATTTTTCGCAGACCATGTCCATATGACCCTGAATCACAATGACCGGCGCATTCTCATACCCCGCAGACGGCGGCACTTTGATCAGCAGGTTGCCGGCTGCATCCTTTTTCACCGCAAGGCTTTTTGCTTCGGCCCACTGTTCCAGCCACAGACCGATTTTTTCTTCATTTTTTGAACAACGAGGAATGGCATTGATCTGTTCGAAATAATCCAATATTGCCTTTACTTTTTCTTCCACTGAATTTCTCCTCTATCGTTTTTATTAAGGATACACGGATGAACTCTGATTAAAAGGAATTATCAGAATTATTTTGGTTCCTTTTGCTTGCCTAAACCATTATCAGCAGCCACGGCGGACTGCCCCACTCAACTATGGCCCTCTGAATGGCTGCAATAATTTTATTTGTGCAGATCTGCATTAATCCGCATCCCAATTATTTCAGAATAATCACCGAAAATTTATTCCGGCCGCCGCCACCCCCACCACCAGCGCATGCATGCACCACAGAATCGCCAGGGGGCATACTACCCATAGCATAGCGGTGGTGTGATTGTTAAGCGCGATTTGGTCGATGTCAGGCGCTGCCGTGACGTACCTTGGTTTATGGCGCCATTGGAAGACGATCACTGCAACACAGGCCTCTAAAAAAAGGCCGTTGCCGGCCAGAAGCCAACGGGGATAGGCATTGAAGAAATTTCCCTGAGTCTGGACGTCAAACAAATAAACACACATGGGAACGGCGGCTGAGAATCCGATTAGAACGACCCCAAGCGCCCCCTTGAAATGTTTCAGGTCCTTGCCCCAAGCCCAATTCCTCTCGGGCGGCGGTTTAAGCCCTTTCAGCGAAAGAATTCCGATGAAACTCGATGCGGCATCAATAATCATATCTTCCCAGCCGTATGATCTTTGGGGATGAATCCCCTGCAACAGCTCATCCACGATGCCCAGCATAATCGCACATAGAAAGACCAGCAGCAAAATACCGCTGCCCCTGTAATCACCGACCAGGGCTAGATATAAAAGCCAGGTCATTATGATATATTCGGGGATGTGGATGTATTTGTTGGCATTATTCTCAAAGGTTACAACAAAAAAAACGATCACCGCACCGGCTGCCAGTATAATGATACAGTGGGCAGCTGCTTTCCGCCTGATGCAAATTATGGCGTAACCCGCCGCCAACATAGCCATGATAAGCAGGGGAATCCTGCCGGCGGTCTGCGGCGAGAAATGCTGCTCGATCACTCGAAAAGCAAGAATCACGAAGGGTAGAGCGGCGGTATAAAGTGCCACCGTGATCCAACATATGATCTTTTTTTTGCTGAGCCGGGTAGTATTATTTGCAAAATGGTTTGATAGCATCGAGTTTTTCAGGGTGTCCAAATGAAGTGCCAGGGGATTTTCGGCAACCGCTATAAAACTTATGGGTGTTTACACGCGACATGTCAAGATTTACTTATTTTAAATTGACGGCGGATTGAATTTGACGCGCAGCTTGATTTATCGGTGTGGATTGCATTACAATAAAAGGGAAGTTTGCAGAACACCTGTCTTGATTTTACTGCGACCTGTTTAATGTTACCGGTAAGATTGGAAAATCGCCCATGAGAGTGGAATGCCCGAACTGCAGGATGATCAGTGCGATCAAGGAAGATCGGATTGTAACATTGCAAAGTGCCATTAATCTGTCCTGCCCCACTTGCAAGTTTTCAATGGTGCTGCATTTACAATTCTCCTTGGGCGGGACCGACAGCCCGCCAGACCTTCAGAACCAGGCCGAAGATCAGCTGACATCCGGCTCCCCGGTCAAAGATGCCAGAACGCAGCGGCGTATTACAGCACATAAAGCCAAAATTTTGCGCAGCCTGGTCAATCTGCCGCCCATGCCCCATATAATTCTCAAGGCCCGGGATATTTTATCGGATCCCGACTCAAGTTTAAAAGACCTGGCCAAAGTCATTGAAATAGACCAGGCCCTGGTGGCTAAAGTGCTGACCCTGGCCAACTCGGCTTATTACGGGGTCAGCGGCATGGTGTCTTCAATTCAGCATGCATCGGTTTTGCTCGGCCAGAAGACGCTGGGTCAAATGATTACCATATCGGCATCATCGGTGCTGCTCAACAAAAAGCTGAAGGGCTATGGTATTGCACCCGATGATATGTGGAAGCATTCCCTGGCCTGTGCTTTTGCTGCTAAAAGGATTGCTGAAATGTATGATGGCGATCTGATCGATGATGCCTTCACCGCGGGACTGCTGCATGACGCCGGAAAAATTATTCTCGATCCCTATGTGATCAAACGCAAGGACGAATTTATGCAGTTGGACAGCCCAAAAAAAATGCCGATTTTCGAAGCCGAAAAAGAAATTTTCGGGTTTGACCATGCCGAGATTATGTCGCGAGCATGTCGACTCTGGCGTTTTCCTGAGAGCCAGGTGACGGCGATCCGATATCATCATCAGCCCTCCTGTTATGCAGACAATGAGCTGGCCTGCATCATCCACCTGGCGGACGTGCTGGCTAAATCAGCGGGTTTTCCTGCCGGACAGTCTGCAGCCCTGGACCAAATTGCCCCTGAAATTCTGGAATTTTTGCATATCCAGGCACAAGACCTGGATATTGTCGCAGCTGCTGTGACGGACGATTTACAAAAAATAAAAGAGGATTTGAAGGAGGTATGAATCTTATTTGAGTCGCAAAACTGCCTTATTTGTTTTACTTTATAGAGTCTAAAGCCATACCCTAATTGAGCGGCAGCTCAAATGGGGTCTTATTATCCGGGGGTGCTTCAGCCTGCTGCCGGCCAGGCAGTTTTTCCAGGCGGGTTTTTCCGGTCAGGGGGGGGAATGGCGCTATTTGATCTAACCGAATTTTTTAAACTTTCTTCAGCGCTGCACTACAACCTGAGCGCGGCTTCTTTGAATCGTTACAACGTCCTGATGTATATCATCGGTGACAAACGTCTTGAGCCGGACGATAAGAGGGACCGTGAATGCAAAGGAATTTTGATGGAAGCGCTGGGATATCTTTTCAGTGCTTACAGCCAAAAGCGCCGGCGTCTGGGACCCATGGCCGTTTTGCATCCCTTGCGGTCTGCGGCCATATTTACGCGATTCTTCGACGAATTCAACCTGGTGAACCTCCTGACGCTGCTCTTCCATGATGTTCTCGAAGATGTTAAACCGGTTCAGTTTGATGTCCAAAAATGGAAAACCATGGAAGAGCAGCTTTACAATCTCATGGAGCGGATAGATCCGGCCGATGAATCCAAGCTGACGGCCAATCTGTTGTGTCTGACCCGGGTTGAAGGCGAATCCTACTATCATTATATCGGAAGGCTGCTGGATAATGCCTGGAATTCCCCTGAGCTTGTTGCGGTGAAACTGGCAGATCGATTGGACAATACACTGGATATGCGCATTGAGCTTGAAGATGCACTGGCCAGAATAGATTTTTTTGAGACCGTCTTTCAGGTCCTGTTTGTCGCCAACTATCCGGGCTACAAACCGAAACTGGAGCACGCTCCGACGACGGCCATCAACGGTGCCAAAAGGCTGTATCAGCTTTTTAAAAATGCCGTCCTGCTGTCCTTAATCCGACAGCACACGCCGCCCAAAGATCAGCGCACGGTAAAAATCCTCTTTAATGCCGTTTCCGAAGCAAGCCTGAAAGAGGCCCAGCGAACCCTGATCCACCTGATCAGTTACCATGTCAAAGACTTGCATGACCAGCGCAACCTTGTTCTGGAGGCGATGCAATATTGCTACAGCGGCCGCAGCGATCTGGTGACCAGACCTGACGGCAGCCAGTTGCTGGATGGATTGTTTTCAACCTACTTCAGGCATACCTCAAGTAAGGTCCGCAATAAACAGCTGGATATCTTATACCAGAATAAACCCTTGATGCTGGAAGCATCGGTGGCCTTTCTTGTCATCTTTTTAAGTTTTTTAAACGACGAAAGATACTATATCAAAGGTATCAGTGCCAAAGGCATCAGGGCGAAATGAACGGGTTGCGAAAAAACTTCACTTTCACCATCCTAAATTAAAAATTCTCCACTATCTTTTTAACTGCCTGATAATAATTGGTATTTGCATATTTTCTTGCAAAAAACATGATTTCCGCATAAACTTATGAGTAATTCTTTAAAGATCCGGGCTCCCGGTATCTCCCTGATGTCGTCAGATCGGTAATACAACACAATGCATCAACAAGAACTCGTCAATCTGCTTGAATTTACAGGCAAAGATCCTACCCGGCTGGTCTTTGAGGATGAACTCACCAGTCTGTATAACCGGCGATTTCTTTTCCAGTTTTTCCAGTCCAAGATATCATGGGAGAACCTGTCGAAAGATCCCCTTTCACTGATTATGATGGACGTTGACAATTTTAAAGGCGTCAACGACACTTACGGGCATCAGGTCGGTGATAAGGCCCTGATCTGGGTGGCGGATATCCTGCGCCAGGTGGCCGGAGATGAGGGTCATCCGATACGCTATGCCGGCGATGAATTCATGGTGCTGTTTTTGCATTGCGACAAGCAAACGGCCCTCAAGCTGGGCAATCGTTTAATCAACAAAGTGCGTTCGGAGCCCTTCAGGCTCAACGGCAACAATAAGACATTGCCGATTACCCTGAGCCTCGGGATTGCCTCGGCCCCAGAGGATGCGAAGACCGCCAAAGGCCTGATACAGCAGGCGGACGTTGCCCTCTACTTTGCGAAAAGCATCGGTCGGGACTGCCTGGTGAATGCCAGCGAAGTTGTCCAGGAAGCCGTTTTCGATAAAACCGCCATCAATCAGCTTAACGAGGTCAAAATGGTCGGCCGGGGACCCCAGCTCTCCCAGGTTACCGAGGCCTTGAACAAATTTGGCCAAAAGCAAAATCAGATGATGATTGCCGAAGGCTCAGCCGGACTCGGCAAAACCGAGTTTTTAGACACCATCCGGCGCAGTCTGGCCCGCACCAAGGCTTGGCGCATAAAGGTCAGCGGCGATCCGCAGGAAATGTTTCGCCCCTATTGCCTGATGACGAGCATCCTGGTCAACCTGCTTAACCACCGCGGGGACCAGGGAACAGCCATCATCAACAGCCTGGATAAAAAACATCAGATCTATATCGGCAAGATTCTGCCGCAGCTGACCCCGGAGTCAGCGCCTTCGGAAGATGAAGATGAACGCGCAAATCGCCAAGGCATTTTTTCAGCACTGGCGCATTTGTTTATTAAGGCCGCCGGCAATCGCCCGGTTATCCTGTTTCTGGATGATTTGCATTCCGCCGACGAAGCATCCCTGCTTCTGCTGCGTCAGCTGCTGTTGCTCAAGAATTTTCCTCTTTTCATCTGTGGTGCTGCCGAAAGCAGCCAGGAATCAGACAGCGCCGAACACAAAATTCCCCTGCGCCGGTTTCTCGAAATTTATCAAGAGTCGCTCGGCATCCGGAAGGTGGCCCTTACACCGCTGGGCGCCGCTGACATTGCCAAGCATATTAGGGGATTATTTCCGAATATAAAATTGCCTGCGGGGTTTGATCAGGAGATTGCCCGCATCAGCCAGGGCAATCCGCTTTTTATCAGTGAACTGTTGCGCAAACTGGTGCTTGATCGCAAAATCACCCTGGTGGGACAGCAATGGACCATCGAACCGCTGGAAGAAGGTTATCTGCCTAAAACCCTGGAAGAAATTGTGTCCCATAAAATTGCTGCGCTGGATGAAGAAAGCCGCCTGATTCTGGATCAGGTGTCGGCCCTTGGCGGGGATGTCTCCCTGAGCATGCTGGTGGGAAGCTCCGAACAAATGGAAGCCAGGGTTTTAGAATTTCTCGATCAGGCGCGCGCCCAGGGGCTTATCAGCACGAATTTTCAACTCAATGACGAAATTATTACGATCCTGGGAAAGCAGGTCTTAGCCATCACTTACGGCGCCATCAAGCCGGATCGTAAGCATGAATTGCACGAACGCATCGGCAATTACCAGGAAACCCTTTATGAGCGGCAGCTGTTGCCGTCTGCGGCGACATTGGCATACCATTTCAAGCGCTCGACCAATCAGCAAAAAGCCGTGCGTTACGAAAAAATCCAGGCCATTGCCAACAATCGCAATTTCAACGGGCAGGAGGCAGTGACCTATACGGTTGAGGCACCCGGTGAGACCACTGAAATTGATGTTCCCTTAAAGCCCGAAGATCTGAAGCGGGTGCCCGAAATCATCCGGGATTTCATGGTGGCAGTGCGCAATTTCAAACTCTACCCACCGGGCAGTAAATCAATTGAAAAGATCAATCGTCAGTTTAAGACCTCCCTCGATCAAATTCTGGACGGCAACGACACCCTAAATATTGTTCAGGTAAAAAATTCCATTCTGATTAACGGTCAGAAGATCGATGTTTCCGAATATAAGCTGGTGATGGATACTTTTTTGAAGCTGCTCAATCGCGTAGAGCTGAAAGGCATCGCGTTTCATAGCGGCGTCACCGAGCAGGAGCTTGAAATCCTGCTGCAGACACTTGGCAAAACCCTTAAAAAGACATTTGATGCCGGTTTCTGGGACAACTTCTCCGCCGAACACCAGATCAGCAACATCGAATTAAAACAGGTCCAATATGCGGTGAAAGTCAGGTCGGTTGCCGGCGCCGGACAAGGCCCCGCCGCCGCGGGGCAGACGCTTGGCGCCTCGGCACCGACTGAGCAGCTGACACCGCCGCTCGGCCCCCAGGAGATCAAAGCGATTCCGGAAATTTTGCGCAATCTGGTTGCTGCGGCGCGCGTGATAAAGCTCTATCCGCTAAAGAGCAAGTCGGTTGTAAACACTATCAATAAACTGCTGGGGAGCCTGCAGCGATTTTTCACTACCCAGCGGGTTCTGGCTTTTTCGCGCGCCGGAGATAACCTGCTGGTCAACGGAGAGAAGTTGGATACTTCAGGTACTTCGGAGTTTCGCGGGCTCCACGAAAATTTCCTGACATTGCTGGGTGAGATCGGGCTGGAGAGTATCACCTTTCTGGAAAGCATATCCGTGCATCAGCTGGAAATATTTATCGGCGCACTGGGCGATTTCCCCGAATTGGAAGTTAATGTGGACTACTGGAAGCTTCTGGCCGATGAGCAGGGACTGTCCGCCATTTTATTTGATCACCAGCTGTATGAAATTCAAGTGGCGCATAGCCTGGCTGCCGGGGCGGCGCAAACGGCCGGCGGTGAACCATCAATGGCGATGCTAAGGGGCATCAGGGACGAACCCATTGCGCCGGAGCGTTTTGAAAAATACCTGGATGAGCTGCCCGAACAGGTCAATGATTTATTTTTCGATGGTAAGCCGGCCTTAATCGAGCAGGCTGTCTATCGGGTCTACCTGGGGCTGCAAGAACGTGAGCTTGCCATGCGCAAGAAAGTCATCGACGTCTGGCGCCGGGTACTGGATCGTTTGACGTTGGCCTATCAGCATGATTTTGCTAAAATTCTGGCCGATCCGCTTCTGACTGATTTCGGCATTGAAAAAGAACCCAGGATTATTGTCGAGATGGCTTCGCTGCAGAGCCGGTTGGTTACTCTTTTTATTCAGTTTGTTGAATATCCGCTGGCGTCCCGCATTCTCGGGCATCTTGACAAACGGTATCAGAAGTTTAAGCAAGCCAAAGATTCCAATGCCCAGCTGCTGGCGCGAAGCATGAATCGACAACTGGAACCTATGGCCCAGGAGCTTCTGGTAGAGGATCTCAAATCCGCCGATCCTGACCGGCAGCGCAATGCCGCTCAGCTCTTGGGCAGCCTGGGGTATGTGGCTACGCCGATGCTAATGAAGATTATTCAGCGTGAAGATAATTTTCGTGCCCGTCAAATTGCCGTCATTTTGCTGGAGAAACTGGGACCCAAAGCGATTGAGCGTCTCAAGCGGCTATTGGTGCTGGAAATCAGCGCGGAGGAGCGGGCACGGATTCTGGGGGTTATTGATACCCTGACCTCGGATTTGAAAACCGAGTTGTTTCACGCCCTGGGGGATGAAGATGCGAATGTGCGGCGTGCCGCCTATCAATTGGTGGAGCGCCTGAACGACAGCCGGATCCTCGAATGGCTGCGTGAATTTATTCAAAGTCAGAAGCCCGCCCTGGCTGCCAGCGCCGTCAAATGCCTGGGTAAACTCAGACCGCCGGATGTTGAAGCCGAGTTGATTGCACTGTTGAATTCAACCGACGATGATCAATTGCGCATAGCCTGCTGTCGGGTGCTGGGCCAGATTGCCAAACCGGTCAGCATCGACTCACTGTTTAAGCTTTTACTTCCCAAAAGGTCTTTCCTTTTTCGTAAAAACCATAATTCTCAGGTTCGGGCGGCGGCCGCCTTTGCCCTGGGACAAATCTCCCACCCCAAAGCCGCTGAGAGCCTCGCCCGATTTGTTGAAGACCGTGATCCCCGGATCCGCGAAATTGCGCGCAAATCGAATGCGTCCCCAAATTCCTAAGCTGCTTTCTTTTCACCGCTTAACAAAGCCACCCTCATCGACGCCAGGTGGTCGGCCATCTCCAGATCTTCCATTTCTCCCCGGTCATCAACTTCTTTATCCAGGACGGAATTCCGGCTGCGATATGCTGCCAGCAGGTCCGGGTCGATTTCAATAGCGCGGTCAAAATCCCGGTAGGCCCGGGCGGGTTCTCCGGCCTTTTCATAGGCCAGGCCGCGCAGGTGAAAGGATCTTGCATCGCCGGGCTCCAATTGTACGGCACGTGTAAAGTCAGATATCGCCTTTGTTAATTTATTTGTTTTCAGATATGCCGCACCGCGACTCGAATAAACCAGAGCAAATTTGCGGTCGTGTTTGAGCGCCTGGGAAAATAGTCTTATGCAGGTTTTAAAATCCTCTCTGATATAAGCTGCGACAGCGTCATCAAATAATTTTATTGCTGTGTAGTTATCGGACATTCGTCTTTCCTCTTATGTATATCCGTGGATTTTTTTACGGATCTAAAACTCCAACCGAGTTAATCCATCCCGGGAAATTTTAATTCCAATACGGTTTGAACCACAATGTAGTCATCTGCCGCGGCTTTGTCAATAAATACGGATCGTTGTAGTCGGCGGGGTGCGGGATGCGCGGTGCGGGTTGCGGGTTGTGAGTTGCGGGTTGCGGGTGTAAATGGCAGGGGGCATAGCGCAGCGGGCATGGCGTATTGGGCAAAGAGCACCGTGTGGCGAGGCGCACGGCTCAAGGCGCAGGTCGCAAGGTGATGACGAAAAATTTTACGGGGTGCGGTTTTTTCGATTGCAGATTTCGGATTGATTAGAATGAAAGGAGATGGGGACTGGATTATGGAAAAATTAAATTATGAATTTGTTGATTGTCAGTAGTACGTGCTCCATGATAAAGAAGGCTCTTTACAATTTAAGGTGTTCACTACAAACAACCCGCAACAGACGACACACCAACGCCAACGCAGCTTTGGCGCGTCGGAGACCATCCATGGACAGTAGAGAAATTTTAAATCAGGCTAAAGGCGCCTCGACCGATTCGAACGTGTTGCGCGAAACTTATCAGATCCGATCCTATGAAGTCGATTGCCGCAATCGACTATCGATTCTTTCCATGTTCAGCTTCATGCAGGAGGCTGCCAGCAAGCATGCGGCTGCGCTGGGTGTTTCAATCCACCAGCTGTTTGCCGAAAATTTCACCTGGCTGCTTTCGCGCCTTAAAATTAAAATTGCTTCCTACCCCGGCTGGAATGATCGAATCCAGGTCGGCACATGGCCGTCGGGGACGCAACAATTGTTTGCCCTGCGGGATTTTGAAATAAAAGACAGCGACAACCGAATAATTGCTGCGGCGGTTTCAGCCTGGCTGGTCATTGATCTTCAAAAACGCCGTCCGGTCCGCATTTCACCTTTTGTAGAGAGGCTCAAGCCGATTGAGGGAAGCCACATTCTGTCCGACAGGCTGGATAAGCTGGCGGCATTGAGACGCCATGACCATAAACGGAATTTTGTCGTCCGCTATTCGGATCTCGATATCAACCAGCATGTGAACAATGTGAGTTTTGTGGAATGGGTCGTTGAAGGTGTGCCGCCTGCCGTCTTAAAGACTTCGGTGCCGGCCGAGATAGAGATCAACTTTTTGGCGGAAGCCTTTTATGACGATCAGATCCAGGCAATCTGTCACCCCCTGGATCCGAATAATACCGAATTTCAGCACAGCCTCACCCGGCTGCAGGACGGCCGGGAGCTGGCACGCGCTAAAACGGTGTGGCGCAGAGTTGAAGAAGGAGAAAGAATTTCACCATCAGGCACGCAAAATACAATCGTTACGGTAGGTGGATTTTCATAAAGAAATTACGGCCTCTTTAAAACACCTTTAACAGCTTTAAACCAAAATTGCCATTTATTTCCTATTTCAAGTATATGACCGGCCCGGAAGCGTACTGGTCCGCCACTGTCAGTTCGGCCTTGCAGCGGGTGAGGGCCTGGGAAACTTCGGCGAACGCTTTATGAGGCGTGTTGTTGATTTCACTGAGATGGGCCAGGATGACGTGCTGCAGTTTTTCATGCTGCAGTTCATGGAGCAGTTTTTTTGAATCGGTATTGGAAAGGTGGCCGACTCGGCTTTGAATGCGCTGCTTCAAAGGCCAGGGATAGGGACCGGTTTCCAGCATCTGCGGGTCGTGATTGGCCTCAAGTATCAGCAGGGTGCAATGTTTTAAATGCTCTTTAACCATGGCGGTTACGATTCCCAGATCGGTTGCGATTGCCATTCTGGTTCCATTGCGGCCGATGGTAAAGCCGGCTGGATCTTCAGCATCGTGAGATATCGAAAAGGGATGGATGGCAAGGTTGCTGATGTTAAAGGTGGTTCCGCATTCAAAGGGTTTGATTTCGTGCAACCGACCCAGTCCCGCCAGGACGTTGCGCGTGGGTTGATTAATGTATACCGGCAGTTTATAGCGTCGGGAAAGAATGCCGACCCCTTTGATATGATCGCTGTGCTCATGGGAGACAATGATGGCATCCAGCTTTGCCGGATCCAGTCCCCTTGATGTTAATCGGCGCTGGAGCTCGATGCCGGATAGTCCGGCGTCAATCAGGATTGATGTGTGACCGTCGCTGATGTAAGTCGCATTGCCCTTGCTGCCGCTGGCCAGGGTGCAGATGGCAAGTGAATATTCATGGGGTTCTTGATGTTTTCGGGTATCAGAGTTCATCAATACTTTTTTATGAATTTTGTTGTTAAAAGCTGATAGTTCATAGCTGATAGCTGACAGTTAAAAGGATTTTATCCGAATTTTATTTTAAACTTTAAACTTTGAGCTATGAGCTATGAGCTTACTTTCCCGTATGTCCGAATCCGCCGGTGCTGCGCCGGGTTTCAGCCAGATCTTTTACTTCCTGCAGATCGGCCTGATAAACCTTTTGGATCACCATCTGGGCGACCCGATCTCCCCGGCGAAAGGTATAGGGATTTTGGCCCATATTAATGACCGCGATCTTAACCTCACCCCGGTAGTCGGCATCGATAGTGCCGGGTGAATTAATCAGTCCGATGCCATGCTTTGCCGCCAGACCGCTGCGCGGACGGATCTGGGCCTCATATCCCCGGGGCAGCGCCATGGCAAACCCGGTGGGCAGCAAGGCGATTGCCCCTTTTTCCAGCACCACTTCTTTTTCGATGGCAATACAGATGTCCATTCCTGCAGACTGCGCTGTCATATACCGGGGCAGAGGAATGTCGGCATCGGAATTGGGTCTCAGACGCAGTATTTTTATTGAAAGGGAGGGTTCCACTTTTACTTAAACAGGATCTCTTCAAATTCCTTCTGATCGTCCTCAATCGGACCCAGCAGCGTCAGCGCCATCTGGCCGCGGTTGAAAAGCTCGTTGGCCGTATTCAGGATGTCCTCTGCAGTAACCGCTTCGATATTATCGATGATCGTCTCCAGGGCGATGTCATTTTCAAAATGAATTTCGTTCTGGGCACAGCGAACCATCTGATTGTCGGCACTTTCGGAGGCCAGTAAAAGACTGCCCTTGGTGTATTCCATGGCGCCTTTAAGCTCGGATGAATCGACCGGTTCCTGTTTTATTCGATCGATTTCATCCATGACCAGCCGGATTGTTTCCCGGGCACGTTTAGGGTCAACACCCATGTAAAAGCCGAACATGCCGGTATCCACATGGGAAGAAAGAAAGGAATACACCGAGTAAGCAAGACCTCGGCGTTCCCGCACCTCCTGAAACAGCCTTGAGCTCATATTGCCCCCCAGGACGGTATTCATAAGAGAGCAGGCATAACGGCGCGGGTCGGTGATAGACATGCCCGGGGCGCTGAGGCAGAGGTGCATTTGTTCCAGGTTGCGGTGGTTGAGGGTTACCACCGACCGGCCGCGGGGTTTTATGCGCTGCGGGAAGCCGTCCCGGAGTTGGATGGTCTCAAATACCGGACCCACCAATTCCACCAAACGCTTGTGATCAATATTGCCGGCAGCCGAAATTACAATGCGGTCGGGGTGATACAGGCGGCGGAAAAAATTTTTGATCGTTTGAGCATCAAAACGAACGACATTTTGCGGCGTGCCGAGAATTGAGCGGCCCAGGGGGTTTTCGCCCCAGAAATTTTGAGTTGAGAGCACATGGACATATTCGTCCGGGCTGTCCTCGACCATGCCGATTTCCTGCAGGATCACCGGGCGTTCCTTGTCGACCTCGATCGGATCAAAAATCGAGTTGACAAAAATATCGGCCAGAATATCGACCATGGTCTCTGTTTGACTGTCGATCACCCTGGCATAGTAGCAGGTGTTTTCCATGGTCGTAAAGGCATTGGTGTGTCCGCCAATGGCATCGAATTCTTTGGCTATCTGAAAAGCGGTGCGTTTGCGGGTGCCTTTAAAAATCATGTGCTCGATGAAATGGGAAAGTCCGCATTCCAGCACGGATTCGTCCCGGGCACCCACATCGACCCAAACCCCCATGGAAACCGAGCGGGAGTAGGGCATGTTCCTGGTGACAATCCGGACACCGTTTTCAAGGGTGGTTTTATCGACGGGTTCGTCCATTGCCTTCTTCCAATACTGCCTTGTGGCTCAAACGAATTTTGCCGTCACGGCTGATTTCCAAAACCTTTACCTTGATTTTATCGCCTTCCTTGACAATGTCGGATACCTTGGTCACCCGGTGGTTTGCCAGCTGAGAGATGTGCACCAGGCCGTCCGTACCGGGCATGATCTGGACAAAGGCGCCGAAATCCGTAATTTTTACAACCGTGCCTTCATAGATCGCACCGACTTCCGGCTCCCGGGTCAGGTTTTCAATCATTTTCATGGCTGCATCACATTCCTCCTTTGAGAAAGCGGCAATTTTAACCAGACCGGAATCTTCGATTTCAATAGTGGTGCCGGTTTCGCTCTGGATGCCGCGGATGACTTTTCCGCCGGGGCCGATGACTTCGCGGATTTTATCCGGATGAATCTGGATTGTGCTGATGGTCGGTGCGTAGGGTGAAATTTCCTGCCGAGGTTCTTTAATGGCTTCCTCCATTTTGTCGAGGATATGCAAACGACCGATTCTGGCCTGAGCCAGGGCCTTTTCCATGATGTCTTTGGAAAGTTCATGAATTTTGATATCCATCTGAAGCGCCGTGATACCGTCCCGCGTGCCGGCAACTTTAAAGTCCATATCGCCCGTGTGATCTTCATCGCCCAGAATATCGGAAAGGATTACAATCTGATCGCCTTCCTTGACCAAACCCATGGCAATTCCGGCCACCGGCGCCTTTATGGGCACGCCGCCGTCCATCATGGCCAGGCAACAGGCGCAGATGGTTCCCATAGAGGAAGATCCGTTGGATTCAAGCACTTCGGACACCAGTCGAATGGTGTAGTCAAAGCCCTCTTTGGCGGGCAAAATTTTTTCAATGGCCCGGGTGGACAATCCGCCGTGGCCGATATCCCGGCGGCTGGGGCCGCCGATGCGTTTTACCTCGCCGACGGAATAGGGTGGAAAGTTGTAATGCAGCATAAATGGACGCAATTCTTCGCCGCTTAAGGTTTCCACGCGCTGTTCGTCCTGTCCGGAGCCCAAGGTCAGTACACCGAGCACCTGGGTTTCCCCCCGGGTAAAAAGGGCGCTGCCGTGGGGACGGGGCAAAATGCGGACCTCACAGGAAATCGGCCGGATCATGTCAAACCGGCGACCGTCAATCCGGCGTCCCTCTTTCAGGATGAGATCCCGGCTGATTTGCTTCTGTAAATCGCTTAATATTTCGTAGGCCTCCTCCTTTTGAGCGGCATCATCCTCACCGAGTTTTTCAACCAGCTGCATCTTGAGATTGCGCAACGCTTCGCTGCGCTTAATTTTATCGGGAATTACGATTGCCTCCCGCATAAGCGGGCGCGCTTGTGTTTCCAGCTGACTGACCAGATCCTCTGATCTGGCCGGCGGCTCAAACGGCTGTTTTGCCGCACCGTTGGTCTCGCGCAGTTTCAGCTGCAGGTCGATGAGGGGCTGCAAAGACCGGTGGCCGAAAAATATGGCCTCAAGCATGTCGGTCTCGCTGACTAAATTTCCGCTGCCTTCCACCATTACAACCCCCGTCTTGGAGCCGGCTACGATAATATTGATATCGCTTTTTTCCCAATCCGTCAGGGTCGGGTTAATTTTCAGCTGGCCGTCAATGCGTCCGACCCGCACGCTTGCGATGGGACCGGCAAAGGGAATATCCGAAATCGTAAGGGCTGCCGAAGCTCCCAGCATGGCCAGTGTGTCCGGATCGTTTTCCTGATCCATCGACAACACGGTGGCGATCACCTGGGTCTCGCGGCGATAGTTTTTCGGAAACAGCGGGCGGATGGGACGATCAATCAAGCGGGCCGTCAGGGTTTCCTTTTCACTGGGGCGGCCGATTTCGCGTCGAAAATAATTGCCCGGTATGCGGCCGGCGGCATAGATTTTTTCCTGATATTCGACGGAAAGCGGCAAGAAATTCGACAGTTTCTCTTCTTTCGCCGACACTACGGTCACCAGTACGACGGTATCGCCATACTGCACCACCACCGAGCCGGATGCCTGTTTGGCAACCTTACCGGCCTGAATGCTGAGGGTTTTTCCATCGATTTCTTCTTTCAATAAAATTTCCATTTTTTTCTCCTAACTATAGGTGATGCCGCATCGGATTGTGCCGGGTATTTGAAAAGTACTTCATTCAAACACAGACATTTCCCCACAGGCTGCCGTGCAAATCCGGCGCTTAATAGTGCCGGCATTCACCACCCAGGTAAAGCAAGGGGTGGCACCCGCTATGTGCACAAGAAAATCGGGTGATGATGCAATCTGTGCGGGTTTAAAATTTTCTGTGGTGTGGATGGGCATACAGGTTCATTGGGTCCTGCTGTTTACCTTTTCAAACCCAGGGTTTCAATAATTGTCCGGTAACGGTTGACATCTTTGAACTTTACATAATTGAGCAGGCGGCGGCGTCTTCCGACCAGCATCAACAGTCCTCTACGGGAATGATGATCCTTCTTGTGAACCTTCAGATGTTCGGTAAGATAGGAGATTCGGTGGGTCAAAAGTCCAACCTGCACTTCCGGCGATCCCGTATCGGACTCGTGCAATTTAAATTTTTCGATCAGCTTCTTCTTATCTTCTGATGTGAAAGCCACTTTCTTTTATGCCTCCTCTGGTCTTTTGGTGCTTAATTATTAAGTTTGAATATCTTCCGGCTAAATTTTATTCATCGGGATATTTTCTCTATCTTCAGACTATTGAATATTGAAAATTGCAGATTGAATATTTGCTGAATTATATCTTTTTAGGCTATTTTAAGATTAATAGCAAAGTCAAAAATTGAATAGACAGAAATTCCTTTAATATTCATTTTTCAATATTCAATACTTATGATTCCGGCCCCATCGCGTCACGTTCCCCGTCCAGCAAACACGCAGCAGTAATTCAACCGGTTCTCCGATGCGCGGCGCTGCACGATGGCGATAAGATCCCCTTTCTGATCAACAATTTTCACATAAGCGTCCCGGATACCTTCGCTGCCATGCGGGTGGCTCAGGTCTTGCACGGTCAGCATTTGACCGTGCCGAATTTTTTCAACCAAACCCTCAGCGGCGCAAAATTCGGGCATTGCCGGCAAAGCATCCTTCATGCTGATCATTCGCTGCGTCAGCTTCCGGCTCCGGGCCAGCTCTTCCAGCGTCGACAGCGGCGTCGCCTGATGCAGCGTAAAACCGCTGCTTTCAACCCGTTTTAAGGCATGCAGATGGCCGCCGCAGCCCAGCGACTTACCGATGTCGGCTCCCAGGGTTCGAATATACGTTCCGGCGGAACATGCCACTTCAAAACGAATGAACGGCAGGTCAATCTGCGTTACGTTTATATCGTGGATATGGACGCGCCGGGGCGGCTTTTGAATCGGTTGGCCGCGGCGGGCCAGCCGGTAAAGCGGCTCACCTTTGTGCTTCAAGGCCGAATAAATCGGCGGAAGCTGCTCAACGGATCCTTTAAATGATTTGATTACGTCTTGTATGGTCTGCTGCGACAATCCAATCGGTTTTGTGGCAGCAACGATGGTGCCGGTTAAATCCTGGGTGTCCGTTTCTTCGCCGAGTTTGAGAACGGCAACATATTTTTTAGGGCCATGCAGTAAAAATCCGGCCAGTCGGGTTGCCTGGTTCACGCAGCATATCAGGACACCTTCGGCAAAAGGGTCCAGCGTGCCTGCGTGGCCGACTTTGTCAGCGTTAAGCGACTTTTTTACCGATGCCACCACCCTGGCGGAAGTAACATTCGGGGGTTTATCAATGACGATAATTCCGTTTAATATGCCGCCATCCATTACAGATCATTGGCCAGGGTAATAATATCCGATTTTAATTTTATCAGGGTCGTTTCAACCTGAAAGCCGGCGGCGCTGGGATGGCCGCCCCCCCCAAATGCACCGGCTATGGCTGCCACATCAACAGATCCGTCGGAGCGCAGGCTGACATGAAATCGGCGCCGACTGTCAGATCTAGATTTGCCGTTTCTTTGTTCCTGGATCAAAGCGGCCACTTTGACGTCTTCGATCCGTCTGGCATAGTTTATCATTCCGTCAACATCTTCGGACTGGGTTTTTGTATATTCAAACATGGCATTGGTGACGGTCATGATCGACAGTTTGCCGTTATCCGAAATTTCAAGGGAATCCAGCGCGAGGTTTAAAAGCTTGATGCGGCCCAGTGAATATGTTCCAAATACATGCTGGGCGACACTGTACGGTTCAACCCCCAGAGCGGTCATCTCCTTGCTGATGGCAAAGGCTGCCTGATTGGTGTTGGAAAAGCGAAATGATCCCGTGTCGGTTAAAATGCCGGTATAGATGGACGTTGCCATGGCTCTATCAATCGGTGCGTCTAAGGCGGTTATCAAACGATAGACAATTTCGGCCGTCGAACAGGCCTGCGCGTCAACGAGCTGCATACAGCCAAAGCCGGTATTTGAGATATGGTGATCGATGTTGATAATGACCGGTATTTGATCGACCGTGGTACTGGCTTCGCCGATGCGTGACAGGTCGCCGCAATCAAGGATGAGCGCAACGTCAAAAGTCTCGGCTTTCTTGATATGGCTGACGATACGTTCCACCGAGGGCAAAAAACGATAAACCGCCGGAATCGGGCTGGCGTTGTATAGGGTTGTTATTTTGTCAAGCTTACTTAACGCCAACCCCAGGGCCAGTAGAGAACTGACGGCATCTCCGTCCGGGTCGGAGTGTGAGGCCAGCAAAATATGTTGCGCTTTTTTAATCTGATTGATTATCTGGTCCATTGTCGGTCGCTATTTTCTTGAGTAATTGTTCTATATGAAAACTATAATCAAAGGAATCATCATAAAAAAAAATTAAATCCGGCATATAGCGCAGACCGAGCCTGCGGGCAAGACTTCTTTTAATAAATCCGCGTGCACTTTCAAAACCCAGGGCGGCCGCCTCCGGTTTGCTGCCGCCGCCGTAAATTGAAAAGTAAATTCGGGCGAGTTTCAAATCGCGCGACATTTTAACCCTGGTGACGGTTGCCGTTGCCAGACGGGGGTCGTGGATATTTTTTTTTAATAAATCCGACAGGACTTCCTGAATTAAAGCACTAACCCTGTCAGCTCGGGAAAAGGGTATCATAAATGTATTATTTCCATTTCCGTATCAATAATTTCAGCCAGGCCCAGATCTTCGGCCATGTTGAAAATTTTGTCGATTTTTGAATTAATCAGGGTGGAATCGTTGCCAACCAGAGAAAATCCTATTTCCGCTCTCTGATAAATGTCGTTTGATCCCACCTCGGCTATCGATACATTAAAATTGTTGCGTAATCTAGTAATCATAGATTTGACAACTTTACGCTTGCCTTTCAAAGAGCGGCAATCGTGCAGTCTCAGGGTGATGAGTCCGGTACCGACAACCATTTTCTTTATTCTATTTCCGGTTTGATCTCTTTCAGATAATAACATTCTAAGACATCACCGACTTTAATGTCATTGAAATTCTCAACGCCGATGCCGCATTCGTAACCGGTTTGGACTTCCTTGACGTCGTCTTTAAACCGGCGCAGGGAAGAATTTTTACCGTTGTACAACTGGACGCCGTCTCTGATGACACGCATATTTTGTCCCCGTTCAATTTTGCCATTGGTCACGTAACAGCCGGCAATGGCGCCCACCTTGGGTATTTGATACACCTCGCGAACCTCCGCCGAGCCCAGAATGTGTTCTTCATAGGTGGATTCCATCATTCCTAACATTGCACCCTTGACATCTTTGATGACATCATAGATGACATTGTAAAAGCGCATGTCCACATTTTCCTCGGCTGCTAAGGCGTGGATCTTCGGAGTCGGCCGTACATTAAAGCCGATGATGATCGCATTGGATACGGCGGCCAGGGAGATGTCCGATTCGGTGATGGTTCCGCTGCCCGAATGTACCACGATTACCTTTACTTCATCGTTGGAAAGCTTTGTCAGCGCTTCATTCAGAGCTTCGATCGAGCCGTGCACATCCGCTTTTAGAATAATGTTGAGGTCCTTGACTTCACCCTGCTGCATCTGTTCAAAGAGTTTTTCCAGGCTGAGTCGATTGGTCTGGGCCAGATCTTTGGATCGCTGCTTTTGACCGCGGTGCAAGCTGACCTGTTTGGCGCTGCGCTCGTCCTCTAAAGCGATTAATTCATCCCCGGCCATGGGCACGCCGGACAGACCCAGAACTTCAACCGGAATCGAAGGCCCGGCGGAGTCCACCTGGGTGCCGCGGTCGTTGAGCAGGGCCCGGATTTTACCGTAATGAATGCCGCATACCACCGGGTCGCCGTTGCGCAGGGTGCCTTCTCTGACAAGCACGGTAGCGACCGGACCCCGTCCGGAGTCTATTTTTGCTTCGACGACGTGCCCGAAAGCCTTCTTATCCGCATTGGCTTTGAGTTCCAAAACTTCAGCCTGCAGCAAAATCATTTCCAGCAGGCTGTCAATTCCCAGACTCTGCTTGGCGGAAACATGCACAAAAATTGTGTCACCGCCCCAATCTTCCGGTGTTAATCCGTTTTCGGCCAGCTCCCGTTTGACCCGATCAATATCCGCATTGGCCTTGTCGATCTTGTTGACCGCAACGATAATTGGAACATTGGCAGCGCGAGCGTGATTGATGGCCTCGATGGTTTGGGGCATCACGCCGTCGTCGGCGGCCACCACCAGAACGACAATATCGGTGATTTTGGCACCGCGTGCCCGCATGGCGGTGAACGCCTCATGACCCGGCGTGTCGAGAAAAGCAATCTGCCCTCTATCGGTGGTTACATGGTAGGCGCCGATATGTTGTGTAATGCCGCCGGCTTCCAGATCGGTGATCCGGGTTTTGCGGATCACATCCAGCAAAGAGGTTTTGCCATGATCCACATGCCCCATGATGGTTACCACCGGCGGCCGTTCCAGCATTTTTTCAGGGTCGTCGGCCTGTTGTTTCAATATTTCCTCTTCTTCGAAAGCCGCGCGCTCCAATTCATAATTAAATTCTGCGGCAACCAGCGTCGCCGTTTCATAGTCGATGCTCTGATTGACGGTGGCCATAAAACCCATGCCCATGAGGACTTTTATCATATCTCCGGCTTTAATTCCCATGCGTTTCGCCAGATCGGATAGTATGATGGCATCATCGATCTTGATGCGGCGCTTGATGGCCTTGGCCGTTGTAATCTGAGTCTTCTGGGAAGTGACGGGGGCTTTGGCCTTGGCGCCTTTGCGGGGTTTACGGGCCCTGTAGCCGTCATCATAGAGGTCCTGACCCTCAACGACCGATTTTTTCCGGAACGATATCTTCTTTTTTAAGAACCTTCGGTCCTGGTCGACTTCTTCGCCTTTTTTCTTCCATTTCTTCTTCTTGGCTTCTTTAGATTGCTGGTCTTCTTCTTCATCGGCCGGTTTGAGTTTGGTCACTTTACCGGCCGGCAGTGGCTCAACTTTGGACGCGACCGCTTCTTTGGCGGCGGTTTTTTCCGCCGGCGGTTTTTCAACCGGCTTTAGCGGCAATTGAATGATTTTTGCCGATTCTTCTTTCTTGCCTTTTTTGCCGGGTTTTTTAGGCTTCTTCTTTTTGAGATCTTCCGGTATCTCAACTTTTGCTTCGGCAACGGTCTCATCCGCGGGTTTTTCTGCAACCGGCTCTTCGGCGGCTTCCTCAGCAGCCTTTTCATTGTCGAGTTCTTTTTCAGCGGACACTTCTTCAGCCGGCTTTTCCGCGACCGACTCTTCGGGTTGCGGTGCCGATGCATGATCCGCTTCAACCGGCACTTTTTTCCGCCGCCTTCGAATGACAGTCGGCCTTATGCGTGTCTCTTCAACGGTTTCTTCTTTTTTACCAAAAAGCTGCTGCCTTATTCTGGTAACGGTCTCATCATCTAAAGCACTCATATGGCTCTTGACAGAGATATCCAGATCATTCAGTTTGCTCATAAGCACCTGGTTAGTCAGGTTAAGATCTCTGGCAAGCTCATAAACTCTAGTCTTTGCCATTACTTCCCCCTAAGGCTCATTTTTTTGCCGCTTAGCAGCTCAACATCGACAATATTTTTTGATAATAAGTAAATGCTGATAGCCACAGTAGTAAATTAATAAAACTCACCGAATTTAACCCAATGACGGTGAGAAGGTAATATTCGTAACAATTTACAAGAGTATTGAAATCAAGTCTATCGTGAAGCCGGCTATGTTTTTTCCGGTTCAGGCTCATCGGAAGGCTGCACGGGCGTTGGCGCATCCTCCTGTTCACCGGCGGCACCTTCGACGGTCTGCCCGCTGCCGTCATCTGCATCTTCCACAGCAGGCGGCGTGTTATCATCTGCCGGTGGCGTATTATCATCAGCCCCTTCGGTTACCGAAGCGGTACTTTGATCTTCGGCAGCCGGCAATCCGGCATTGGTTGCGGCGGCTGTCTGTCTGGCGGCCTCCAGAAGTTTGGCGGCCTTTTCTTCCCCGATACCTCTAATTTGCAACAAATCTTCCAGGCTGGCGTTGGCGATTTCTTCAGCCGAATAAAAGCCGGACTCGTATAATGCGTCGGCTAAACTGACACCGACGCCAGGCAGCGCCACCAGTGAATCATAGCCGGTCTGCATGGCCTGGCTGTAACGGGTTTCACTTTTCACATCCAGATGCCAGCCGGTAAGCTTGGATGCCAGCCGCACGTTCTGCCCCTTTTTGCCGATGGCAATCGACAGAAACTCGTCCGGCACAATTACTTCCATCGAATTGTCGTCTTCGTCAATGATTACCCTGGATATCTCGGCGGGAGCCAGCGCATTGCATACGAATTTGGCGGGATCGACATGCCAGGGGATGATGTCGATTTTTTCCCCCCGCAGCTCCTGGACGACATTCTGAACCCGACTGCCCTTCATCCCAACGCAGGCCCCGACGGGATCAATGTCCGAATTATTCGAGGCCACGGCGATCTTGGCGCGCACACCGGGTTCACGGGATGCCCCCATGATATTGACAATGCCTTCGGTGATTTCCGGCACTTCGGTGCGGAAAAGATCCATAAGAAAATTCGGGTGCGTCCGTGAAAGAACAATCTGCGGGCCGCGTGATTCATGCAGCACATCCAGGATATAAGCGCGTATGCGATCTCCACGCCGATACGATTCCCGCGGCACTTGTTCCCTGACCGGCACGATTCCATCGGTTTGCCCCAGGTTCACGATAATATCGCTCCGATCGATCCGCTGAACGATGCCGTTAATGATTTCCCCCCTGCGATCAATGAAACTGGCATAGACCGCATCTTTTTCGGCATCCTTCATTTTCTGGATGATGACCTGCTTGGCCGATTGGGCGGCAATGCGTCCGAAAGTGCTGGTATCCATTCTGGTGCCCAGGCTGTCGCCTATCTCGCAGTCGGGATCCAGTTTGCGCCCTTCTTCGAGGCTGATTTCGATATCCGGTTCGGTGACGACTTCGGCGACATCTTTAAACTGAAAGACTTCGATTTCGCCGCTTTCGTCATTGTATTGAACCTCGATATCCATCCTGTTGCCGTACTTTTTTCTGGCAGCAGATCGCAGTGCTTCTTCCAGAGCCTTGATAAGGACCTCACGGTCAATGCCCTTATCCCGGCTGACCTGTTCGACGACGCGTTTTATGTCTGATATAAACATCAGATATCTCCATTTCAACCTTTATTCAACAAGCCGTGCTTTTGATATATCCTCATACGACAGGTGGATAATCCGTTCACCGATCTGCAGCTTCACTTGGCCGTCGGATATTCCCAAAAGTACACCTGTAAAATTTTTTTGCCCGTTTAATAGTTGATATGTTTTAATTTTAACCCGGCTTCCTTTAAATTTTTCAAAATCCTGCTTTTTCGCCAGAGGACGCTCCGCACCCGGTGAGGTTACCTCAAGATTGTAAGGTCCGGCTTCTTGCAGATGGACATCCAAAATGTCTCCCATCTGGCGGCTGATACCGACACAATCTTCCAGGTTGATGCCACCGGGTTTATCTATATACAGACGCAATATTCTGCCGGCCGACTCCCGCTGGTATTCAACTTGAATCAACTCCAGGCCCTCGGATTCACACAGCGTTTCCGCCAGCGCCCAGACCCGCTGAATAACTTTTTTCTCATTGACCGAAGGCTGGCGGCTCTGCTTCGTCCCGGACTCTTTATTATGACGATGCTTCTTTTTTTTCACCGCACCGCGAAATCCCCTCTTTAAAAACACAAAAACGGGCTGTCGCCCGTTTCCTCATGTTGCAGGTAGATCTTCTTGATGTACAGCGAGAAAGATTATCTGTTCATGCCATCAACCATAAGGAAAAATTAAAGTTCATCCCACAATACATTACAAGCACCACCCGACGCCGTCACGTAAAACGGAAAAGGCGAATTTAAGCTGGAGCGGGCAACGAGATTCGAACTCGCGACACCAAGCTTGGGAAGCTTGTACTCTACCAACTGAGCTATGCCCGCAATCCTTAAGATTAGAATATTTAAGACAAATTCTTTAAAATGTCAATAACTTTCAGCAAACTATTTACCGCCGAGCAGGTTCCGAATGCTTTTTAATTCCGCTTTCAACTCCTCCAATAACTTATTGGAGAGATGCGCGTCGGTCCCGGATCTGGCACTTAAATATTTACGGGCACCTTCAATGGTGAATTTTTTATCATAAAGCAAGTGTTTGATTTCCAGAATCGTTTCGATATCTTTTCTGGTGTATGACCGCTGACCCGAAGCTGTCCGCCTGGGATTTATTTTTTTAAACTCCGCTTCCCAGAACCTCAATACGTGGCTCGGAAGGCCTGAAATCCTGCTGACTTCGCTGATCTTGAAATAAAGCTTGTCAGGTATTTTTATATCATGCGGCTTTTCATTTCGCATTGCCAAACCAATCAACAAAGGATTGAATATTTTCAATTGAATATTGAATATTGAATATATAAGGTTCGCCGCCGGCGGATCAATTTTCAATACACAATCTTCAATTTTCAATTCCGGCTTGTCCGGTTCAGGGCAAGGTGGCCTCAAATGCTGTTAAAAGTTTATCTGTTATCGATTTGTGCAGTTCGTTGACATCGTCGTCTTCCAGGGTTTTACCGGATGAACGGTAGGTCACACGAAACGAAACGCTTTTTTTGCCGGCGGCGATAGGATCTCCTTCAAAGACATCAAACAGATGCAAATGCTCTACCAGTTCTTCGTGGAAACTCGCAACGGTTGCCAACACTGCTTGCGTTTCGATCCTCCGGTCGATAATGATGGTAATGTCCCGGTAAATGGCGGGAAACCGTGGGATCGGTTTGGAAAATCTGGTTTCCGGAATCAATTCGGCAACTTTATCCAACTGGAGTTCAAAGATAAAGGCCGGTTGCTTCAAATCGAAGCTGCCAAGCACCCGGGGATGGATTTCACCCACCAGACCCACCACTGAATCTGCAGCCACAATCTGAGCCGTATGTCCCGATCTGGTATATTCGCAGGATTCAGCAGGCATTGCCGTATAGCAGAGACCGTCTATTTTTAATGCACGCAGCAAACCTTCGGCAATTCCCTTGATATCGTAAAAATCGCATGGGATTTGCCGATTGTACCACGACGCCTCATCACGCGCTCCGGTCCAAAGCGCTATCAGGAATTCAGGCTCCAGGGGCAGGCTTTGCGTGTCCTTTTTGAGAAATACCTTTCCAATCTCAAATAATTTAAGATTCTTAATTTGTCGGGCGATATTATAGCCCGTTGTTGACAAAATCCCCGGCACCAGGCTCGTGCGCATGACCGCCTGATCTTCGGTCAGAGGATTTAAAATATGAATCATCGATCGGCGGGCATCGTCTGTTTTAATTTGCAGGCGGTCGCCCGACGATTCCGAATCAAAACTGTAGGTGATGACTTCCGTAAATCCGAACCCGCTCATCAGGCGTTTTAGCCGGTTGCGGAGCACCAACCTGTCGGCCGGCGGTCGACCTTCGGCCGGCATCGTGGGATGCGTTGTCGGGATGTTATTATAGCCGTGCAGCCGGGCGACTTCCTCCATCAGATCTTCGGGTCTTGTTATATCCACCCGGTATGTCGGGGCACTGACTGTCAGACCATCTTCATTTTTGTTGGGCGCTTCGACTTTGAATTCAATCGATTCAAGAAGGTGCCGGATGCGGTTGCGGTCGAGATGCGTACCCAGCAAGCGATTGGCCCGCTTGATGCTCAGTGCGACGCTTTTGACAGGTTGATGATTCGGATATTCATCGATTATTCCGTCGACGAGTGTGCCGCCGCCGATTTCGACCATGAGCTTTGCAGACCGGTTGACCGCCCGAATGGTGCCTTCCGGATCTACGCCGCGTTCGAAACGATGGGACGCGTCCGTGTTCAATCCCAATTTTTTGGAGGTTCGGCGGATACTGACCGGATTAAAATAAGCGCCCTCGATGAGCACGCGGTTGGTGTCATTTTCGATTTCCGAGTTGAGACCACCCATAACGCCCCCGACGGCCACGGCTTTTTCGCCGTCGCAGATCATAAGCATCTCCGACTCGAGCATCCTTTCTTTCTCATCCAGAGTGGCAAATTTCTCACCCTGAGAGGCCAGGCGCACCACGATGCGGTTTTCGGCCAGACAATCGAAATCAAAGGCATGCAGCGGTTGGCCGGTCTCCATCATGACAAAATTGGTGATATCGACGATATTATTGATCGGCCTAAGACCCACCGACAGCAACCGATTCTGGAGCCAGAACGGTGATTTTTCCACCTTGACGTTTTCCACCAGCCTGGCTGAGTAGCGCGGGCAATGGTCCGGCGCCTCGATTCTGACCGATGAGAGTTTGTGGATGGCATCGGTTTTATCCTCAATGGTATAATCGGGATATCTCAAAGGTGTCTTCTGAATGGCGGCTATTTCCCGGGCAATGCCGATCACGCTGAGACAATCCGGCCGGTTGGGGGTCAGATCCAATTCAAACACCGTATCTGACAGGCCCAGATTTTGGGCCAGATTTCCGCCCACTTTCAAAGACGATTCCAGAACCATGATGCCGCCGGGATCATCGCCGAGTCCCAGTTCTGCGTCGCTGCAGAGCATGCCTTGGGAGCGTTCACCCCGGATGACGCTTTTTTCCAGCCGCGATCCATCCGGCAATACGGTGCCGGGCAGTGCCAGGGGCGCCAGCATGCCTTCCCGGACATTGGGGGCACCGCACACGACCGACAGCTGGCGATCGCCTGTGTTTACACGGCAGATTTTTAATTTGTCGGCCTTGGGGTGAGGTCCCACCTCCTCGATCCGGCCGACGATAACACCGTCTAGATAAGCGTAGCGATCTGAGACCGAGTCGACTTCCAGACCAGCCATGGTCAAAGCCTGCGCCAGATCAGCCGGATCCATATTAATATCAATATAGTCTTTTAGCCAGCTTAAGCTAACTTTCATCTTATTTGCCTTACCCTAAATCAGAATTGCTCCAGAAACCGCATATCATTTTCAAAAAATTTGCGGATGTCGTCGATGCCGTACTTGAGCATGGCAATGCGCTCCACCCCCATGCCGAATGCAAACCCGGTATAGCGGTCGGCATCATAGCCGACATTCTCGTATAGTGCCGGGTGAACCATGCCGGAGCCCAAAATTTCAAGCCATCCGGTATGGGAGCAGACCCGGCATCCCTTGCCCCGGCAGATGACACAGAGAATATCCACTTCTGCGCTGGGTTCGGTGAATGGGAAAAAGCTGGGGCGAAACCTCAGGCTCGTGCGATCATCAAATATCCGGTGCACAAAGGTGGTGAGCACGCCTTTGAGATCTCCAAAGGATATATTCTCGTCCACCAGCAGTCCCTCCACCTGGTTAAACATGGGGGTATGGGTAAGATCAGAATCACAGCGGTACACTTTGCCGGGGCAGACGATTCTTACCGGCGGTTCTTGTTTTTCCATGGTCCTGATCTGGAGGGGAGACGTATGGGTTCTTAAAACGACATCGTCACTGACAAAAAAGGTGTCCTGCATATCCCGTGCCGGATGATCCTTGGGGAAGTTCAGCGCTTCGAAGTTATAATAGTCCGATTCAACTTCCGGCCCCTCGGCAATATCAAACCCCAGACTCGAAAAAATATCGCAAATCTGGTTGTTGATCTGGGTAATCGGATGCAAAAAACCGGCTGCACACGTTCTTCCCGGCAGAGAGACATCGATTCCGGAGTCTTGCGCCTGATCCGCTGAGGCCAATTTTTCTGCAGCCTGTTTAAATGTTTTATCCAGAATGCTTTTGATCTGGTTGGCTTTTTTACCCGCCGTCGGCCTTTGCGCCGCCGGCAACTCGGCTATATTGCGCAAAAACTGGTTCAGAATCCCCTTGCGGCCCAGATAGTGCACCGAGATTTCCTGGATATCCTGACCGCTTTTAGCAGCTTCAAGTTCTTCGAGTGCCTGTTTATGTATTTGATCTATTTTGTTATCCACTACTTAAAACCCTCTGGAATGAAGAATGTCGAATTTCGAATGACAAATGAAGGAATTCTGTCGTTTAAAAATTTTAAATAGATACAGATCCTATAATTCGACATTCGTCAATTGTCATTTGACATTCCTAAAGTTTCTGTGCGGCCAGGTTTGCGATTTTTGCAAATCCGGTGGGATCAGAAATTGCCAGTTCGGCGAGAACTTTGCGGTCCAGATCAACCCCGGCAAGTTTCAGGCCATGCATGAATTTGCTGTAGGACAAATTGTTCAGCCGTGTGGCGGCGTTAATTCTGGCAATCCAGAGTCTTCGAAAATCGCGTTTGCGCACCCGCCGGTCACGATACGCATACATCAGGGCTTTGTCGACCGCGTCGGCGGCAGTGCGAAACAATTTACTGCGGCCGGCGCGAAATCCTTTGGCCAATTTCAAAACCTTTTTGCGACGTCTTCTGGCTTTGAATCCTCGTTTTACTCTCATTTTGGTACCTCGTTATCTTTGTCGTTTGGTTCGTTTGAATCGTTAAGATCGTTTTGACGGTGATGTCAGATTATCCATTGGGCAACAGGCGCCTTATTTCTTGGCGATCGGATTTGGCAATGAGATGCGCTTTCCGCAAAGAACGTTTACGTTTGGTGGTCTTTTTGGTCAGGATATGGCTGGCGCATGATTTTCGATAGACAATTTTACCGGTTCCGGTTGTTCTAAAGCGCTTGGCAGCCGCACGATTTGTTTTTATTTTCGGCATGGGAATACCTCCTTAAATTGAAAAGCCCGTAAAGCGGGCAATTATAATCTTAAAAATAGATGGCGTGAGCTATCAAAGATCGGCCCACGCCAACATCGGAATCGATATGATATGGTAATTATTTTGTCGGTGCCTTCAAGATATAGAAGATACGTGGCGTTTCCGACTTGTTTTCGGCCAAAGCAATTTATTTCGGTGCCAGAATCATGACCAGGGAGCGACCTTCTAATTTAGGACTTTGCTCCATCAGGGCAACCTCTTCGGTTTCCTCCGCAATTTTTTCGAGCACGGTCATCCCCAATTGCGATAGTGTGATTTCCCGGCCTCTGAAGATCACGGTCACTTTGACTTTGTCTTTTCTTCCAAGGAACTTCTTTATATGGTTGATCTTCGTCTCTAGGTCATGATCCCCGGTCTTTGGGCGTACTTTTATTTCCTTTACCTGAAACGTACTTTGTTTCTTTTTTGCTTCCTGCTTCTTTTTGGTTTGTTCATACCGATAGCGCCCATAATCCATGATTTTACACACCGGGGGATTCGCATTGGGTGAAACCTCTACCAGGTCGAGACCAAATTCCGCAGCCGTATCAAGAGCCTGCTTTGTGGGAATAATCCCGATCTGATTGCCGTCGGGGTCTACAACTCTTACTTCTCTTGCCCTGATTTCGCTATTAATGTTAACTTTGTTGGCCCGTATCGGCCGCTGGGGTCTTCTTGGTGATGCTATTTTTTACCTCCTCGTTCAATGATTATGGTCTGCGTTTTCACACATCCGCAACCGTCCGCAAGGGTATGCAGTCTGACACCGGCTGCAACCCCACCTGGCTCTGAAAACCGTGGTGATTCCATCCGACTGAATATACAACCAAAATAAGAAATGCAAGAAAAAAATGCAAGGGAAAAAAGCTTTCAGGTGTTCTTAATCATTTTTTTTATGATTTTAGGGTGAAAATTTTCCTTCCGTTCATATCGGGATGCCAGCCATAGGCAACGGCATAAACTTTAATTGGCGCGCAGGCTATGACTTGAGAAGGTTGATCATTTCAAATTTCCTGCCGCAATGTGTATTCGGCCAGCAGGCTTTGTTTTAAATAGTGGTTGTCCGGATCGGCAAAGTAGGTCTTAAATATTTTAAGACTTGCGGCGCGCAATATGTTGGGCACAACCTTCACCGGGCTATTTTTATACAGTGGATTCAAGTTGGCCAGGTCACAGCCGGTGCCGCCACCCATAACATCTTCATAGGCGTAAACGATTCTGCCGATACCGGCTATTATCAGAGCGCTGTAACACATCAAGCAGGGTTCCATTGTACTGAAGGCAGTTATCTGGCCCCGATCGAGCGGATCCCCATTTTCAGTCAAACGCCGCAGGGCAACCATTTCGGCGTGGTCGATTTCATTGATGCCCTCTCCAACGGTGCCTTGACGGGCGCCGGTTGCCAGGATTTTATCCCGGTAAACCAGAACACAGCCCACCGGAAACTCGCCGGCCGCCAGGGCCTGTTCGGCCAGCTGCAAAGCCTGTCTCATAAAGTGTTCGTAGTCCATTCGGCAGTGCCTGTATGAAAACGATTAGTTTTTCGAAACTTAAGAAGAAAACCGGGTATTCGAATTTCGGATTTTATGCAATCTCAATAGGCACCTAAATTGGTAGCTCACTGTTTTTTCTCGGGACTGCCATTCTTAATACGTTACAATTTGCATATATCCTCATCACACGGGCAACTGTCATCCACTTCATAGCAATACACGATTCTGGATTCCATTGCGACCCGTTGCGCCGGGATCACACTAAAATCACCACGGGCAGCGATATTTTGCAGTTCCGATTTCGAAGGAATGCTCTCCAATCCCTCAGATAAGACTTTGCCCATAGAACCTTCAATAACTTCGGCATCTTCGCCGTTGGTTACAACTGCGACCGGTATTTGGTAAGGTGCCAGCACACGCGATGCGGCCAGCACCGGCCGACGTCGCGTAACCAGGGAACCGGGGCCATATTTAATGATCATGCATATTCTGCCGGACAGATTGATTAAAAAATCAATCTTAACAAGCGCCCGTTTCTCTCCGGCTTGCACCAACAAGCTTTTACGCGGTTCGATGTTATTTTTAAGATATCCTTTCCGGTTTATGAGCAAACGTGCTATTTTTTGCCGGTATCTTTCATCATGGGTGTCTTTTAGGGCCGCGCCGGTGATAAAATCATTGACTTCGCCGAGTATTAAATGATGTCCGTTCATGCGTGCACGCTTTGGTCTAATTAATCCGCCCTGAAAAATAACACATTCAGGGTTGTAAATTGTTTTTTGAAAACTGAAGAATCAAATATTCCTTTACAAGAAAATATGCTTGGGAGTAATATAACACTTTTTTTATAATTGTTAAGTCAGGGTATTATGTCCATAAGAGAAGAATTCGAAAAACGCGAAATAAATTTTATGTCTCCCTTCGGCTGCTTGAGCGCCGAAACCCGGGGACGCGCGATAAAAGAAAAACCCTGTCCGGTGCGCACCGCTTTCCAACTGGATCGAGATCGCATTGTCTATTCCAATGCTTTCAGACGGTTAAAACATAAAACCCAAGTCTTTCTTGCTCCTCTGGGCGATGATTACCGAACGCGCCTGACCCATACCCTCGAGGTGGCTCAAATGGCAAGAGCCATTGCACGGGCGCTGTTTTTAAACGAAGATCTGGTTGAAGCGATTGCACTGGGGCATGATCTCGGCCACACCCCCTTTGGGCACAGCGGTGAGATCGTACTTAAAGAGATTTTTTCGGCCGATTTTTCGCACAACGAACAGAGCCTGCGCGTTGTTGACGTTCTGGAAAATAACGGTCAAGGGCTCAATCTGACATACGAGGTTCGGGACGGAATACGGAAACACTCAAAGGGATTCGGTAAGATCATACCCGAAAATGCCGCTGAAATGGCCGGGACCTGCGAGGGACAGGTGGCCAGAATTGCCGATATCATGGCTTATCTGAATCATGACCTGGAAGATGCGATTCGAAGCGGTGTGATTAAAGTCGAGCAGGTGCCGGACGATTGTACCAAGGTCCTGGGCCGCACCCATTCGGATCGCGCCACCACGATGATCAGGGATCTGATATCCTGCAGTGAGGTCTGTGATGATAAACTGTGCTTGCAGATGAGTGATGATGTGAGTTCCGCCATGTCCAACTTGAGAAAATTCCTATACAATAATGTATATCGATCGCCCCGCGTACATAAAGATTTTGAAAAGGCTAAAAAGATTCTCACCGAGCTTTACCTCTACTTGCTGGAAAATGAAGATGTGCTGCTGAAACAGTTAGCCGAACTTAAAATGACCGGCTGCAAGGACAGGAATCAGAGCAGAAAAAGAATCGTCTGTGATTTAATTGCCAGCATGACCGACCGCTATGCCATGAACCTTTACAAAAAAATATTTTTCCCGAATCCGGTGGTTTAATGGATACTGACAGGGTCCATTCCATGACATTGGCGGCCTGCCTGCATGATGAGACGCTGAGCGTCTATTTTGACCGGCTGCGGCAGATGTTTGCCGACATGGATCAAAAATATAACAACGCGGCCGTGCACTATGGGTTTCAGTGTAACGGATGTGAGGATAACTGCTGCCTGACGCGCTTTTATCACCATACCTATCTGGAATATCTGTTTATTCGTGAAGGATTTGATAAGTTGGAGCCGTCCGAACGACATGCGATACGGGCAAAGGCGCAAGCGGTTTGCCGCCAAACTGCCCAGGCGAATAAGAAAGGTAAGACTGTGCGGCTGATGTGTCCGTTAAATGATGCCGGCCGGTGTCGATTATATCCCTACCGTCCCATGATATGCCGGATGCACGGCATCCCCCACGAACTTCAAAAACCCGGCCGACCGGTTATCTATGGACCGGGCTGCGGGGCCTTTGACAAACAGTGCTCCGGCAGACCCTATTACAGATTTGATCGCACGCCGTTTTACTTCGAAATGGTCGGACTGGAAAGTGAGTTTAAGCAGGCAGCGGGCCTGACCGGGAGGATTAAGTTGACGATTGCGGAGATGATTGTCGGCAGATGACAGAGATCAGATGACAGAAGACAGAGGACGAAATTCGGAAGTCGGACCCGCCGTCGTCCTTAAAACCGGACTATGGCGCGGCAAGCATGCGGAAGTCGAAAGGATAAAGGCTAAAGGTAAAAGGTGTAAGGCAATGGCGCCTTTGCTCTTTTAACCCTGAACCCCTGAAGCGTTGAACATCAAAACGATCCTAACGATCTTAACGATCTCAACGAACCAAACGATCTAAACCTTCACAACAATCAGAATCATGAAACCCATTGAAATTGAAGAAATAGACAAATTACCCGGCATTCGGATCCAGGAAAATGACACCTTTAGTTTTCGCTGTCATCCGGAGGTGGAATGTTTTAACCAGTGCTGTCGGAATCTGAATCTTTTTTTGTATCCTTACGATGTGCTGCGGTTAAAACAAGCGCTGCAAATGTCTTCGGATGCCTTCCTGGATAAATATGTGGACATTGTCATGCGGCCTTCCAATTATTTTCCCGAAGTGCTGTTGCGCATGGCGGAAAATGCGGCGAAAACCTGCCCCTTTTTGTCCGAAGACGGGTGTACCGTCTATCATCACCGGCCGGACACCTGCCGCACGTTTCCGATCGAACAGGGGATCCTTTACGATGCTTCTCAAAAAAAGAATTTGCCGGTTTATTTTTACCGCCCGCCGGACTTTTGCCGCGGGCAGTATGAAAAGAAAGAATGGACGGTTCCGGACTGGATCGAGGACCAGGAGGCCGAGCAGTACCGCCAGATGACGATTCGATGGTCGGAATTAAAACGCCTGTTTCAAGACGACCCCTGGGGGGGTGAAGGCCCCGAGGGTCCGAAGGCTAAAATGGCCTTTATGGCCACTTATAATATCGATCGCTTTCGGGATTTCGTGTTTCAAAGCAGCTTCTTGAAACGCTACCACATTAAATCCCCCCTGCGCAAGCAGTTGAAAACCGATGATGCAGCCTTGTTGAAATTTGGTTTTGAGTGGGTGAGGTTATTTATTTGGGGGATCAGGAGCAACTCGATAAAGGAGCGGACCTGATCTGAGTGGCCCGAGTGTGAGAAAATGAGCGCTACGCTTGAGGAGCGTTTCACTCGAGGAGCGCTCTTCAAGCGCAGCGCTCATATTACTCCCTGCGGCATCTCCCCCACTTTATCACCGCCCAGCACATATCCGCCGTCCAAACGCAGCACGGCGCCTGTCAAAAAAGGTGCATCTTTGATGATGAAAAGAACGGCTTTGACGACATCATCTATTGTGCCGGTTCGATGCAGCAGGGTGTGGTCAAGCAATGCCTTTTTCTGATCCGGGGTCAGCAAACTCCATCCCCGGGTATTCTGGGCGTGACGGGTTTCAACCAAGCCGAGCATAATTTCGTTTACCCGCACCCGCGGGGCACCCATGCGCGCCCAAGTTTCGGTTAACAGGGATATCCCCCTGTTGGCTGCTGCGTAGCCGTCGTTGAAAACCATACCGGCCGGACCGCTGCGTCCGACTACGGCGGCTATCGAGGAAAAATTTATGACCACCCCGTCGCCGGAGGCTTTCAGGTGCGGCAAGGCGGCGTCGAAAACCCAGCGTTTGGCCCGCAGGGTGGTTTCCATTTCAAGGTCCCACTGCTCCGGTGCATACGCCCCGTGAACAACCGGCCATCCGCCGCGTTCGATGTTATTGATCAGGATGTCGAGCCGGCCGAAATGATCGACGACTTCATGGATTAATTCCGGTATCTTTTCAACCTCCAGCAGGTTGGTTTGAACGATGAGGTGCTCCTTGCCGGTATCGGCAAATTCCTTGCGCATCCCCGCCAGCGCTTCCTGCCAGTCATAATAATTCAGCGCGACGTTCACGCCCTGCTCTGCCAGGGCAAGACCGATCCCTTTACCGATGCCTTTAATTGCACCCAGAACGAGTGCTACTTTTCCGTTTAGTTCCATGTTTATTTTGTTTATTGAGTTTGTTGGGTTGATTGAGTTGACTTAATTGAATTGAATTGCATGCAAGAGTTACATAAATATTATCTAAATTTCATTCTTTACAGGAAAAGACTCATAATATAAGACACATCCGGTGCTATAAATGGTCGCCTGTATGCCTTCAGGTTTTTTTCATACGCAGCATGAGCATCCTGATTTCGACCGAGGAGGGCATAGATAACCGCAAGCCTCTCATAGTGACCAATAATTGTCGGATTATGTTTCAGCGCTCTTTCCGTCATTGTTGCGGCTTTTTGCAGATCTCCCATGATGAAATACGCCATTCCAGCCTCACTTAAAGGATCGGCCATGTTTCGCGGATCGAGCTGTATGGTTTTATTCACATAGTCAAGACCTTCATCGGGCTTTCCGGTGGCCATTAAAACCTGGGCCATGTTTATATTGGCATCGGGGTCGTTGGCATCAAAAGCAAGCGCAGGCTGTGCATGAGCCACTGCATCTTCATATTGACGTCGAAACAATGCCATTTTACTCGCCACCAGGTGGGCAGTAGAAGTCGGATTGCGCAACGCGAAGTCTAGATGTTTACGTGCCAGGAGATTGAGTTCATAAGGCACGCGATTTATTTTTTCCCATGCGAAGCCAAATGAACTCCAGAGATACGTCCATGCCAGGGCGGCGTGCGCCCGACTATACATGGGGTCTAACTCGATGGCCTGTTTGAAAGAAGAGATCGCCTGGACTAAATCATCAGGCATCTCTCGATTCGTCGGTCATGCCGTCGGCAAAATACTCCTGCTCAGGATCTGCACTCAGGTTGTCAAAGAGAAGCACGGCAATGGAAGGCTTATCAGGCAGGCGAGAGGCTAACTTTTCTACTGAAGCAACTTCCATGGTAAGACGGAAATAAAGATGCCACACAGCCACCGCGCTAATCACAACAAGAGCTGCTACAGCGGACACAAGTATCTTCCCCCATTTTTTAGCGCCTGTTTTTATTGCTCTGATAACGCGATGGGCAACAGCGCCTGGATATGATAGCACCCGGTATACCCGCACCGGCTTCTCGATATTTTTTACTTCGTGATCACCAAGATCTTCGTACTCCAATTCCAGTTTGTTGCTTACATGCTCAAAAGCTGTACCGGAAATGCAAATGCCGCCGCCCTCGCATATGCTTTCTAATCGGGCGGCAATATTTACTCCATCACCGTAAATCCGATCTTTTTCTTCGACGACATCTCCTAGATTGACGCCGATGCGGAATACCATATTTCGGTCTTTGGGCAACTTCTCGTTTCGTTCGGCTAATTCCCGCTGGATATCAACGGCACATTGCACCGCATTCACCACACTGGCAAATTCGGCCAGAAGGTTATCACCTGGGGCATCAACCACACGACCCCGATTCTGCTCTATATGGTCGGTCATTACCGCTTTGTATGCCGTCAAGGTATGAATGGTACTGGCTTCATCATTGCCCATGAGGCGGCTGTAACCTTCAACATCGGCGCTGAGAATAGCGGTGAGTTTGCGTTTCAAACCATTTTTTGCCATCGTCTCATCCCAAATTTCCAGGTTGTGAAACGAACGGGAAAGGAATCTATCGATGGATCACTAAGTATTATAAATAACCATAGCGGGTTAAAAGGTCAACGTTTACCAATAGGGGGACTACAAGTAGAAATATGATTACAATCCGAGGGGGTGTGCAATATTGGGGTATACGCGGAAAATCAATTATCCCCCAGCTACCGATATATTGAGTTATCCAATTCCAAACAACGCATATTCAATCCATTTCATGCCCACCTCCAAAAGCGCCACATCATCCTCAAGCGCTTTTTCCAACACAGAAGAATCGATCTGAAAGTCGCCCAAAAGACCTTTGTTGATTATCCGAGATCTGAAACCGTCCAGATCGTAAAGCGCTGTAAAAAACAGGTGTCTGGATTTAAGATCCAGCACACCGGGCATCAGCCTGTTTTTCAGGCTGATGATTTGGATCAGTTTATCGTTGATTTCATTGTAGACGGCAATTTGCTGATCTCCAAGCCATTGTAGCACGGTTCGGGGACTGCCTTGATTAAATCCGAGGCAGTGCGGTTCCTTTAGCAACATGAACCGCTCGCTTATCACACCTGTCTCTCTGGAACGCGCAACGGCCCGCGCCAGGGGATACATGCGGCATGATGACGGCCGGTTTTCATATACGCTGCATCCCTTTTCCGTTACAAAGGGGCAGAGAAGATCATGGTTATTGGCCGGTTTCAGGGTAACAATGGGAAGTCCGGATTCAGGACCGGTGTGCTGGAGGGTGTACTGTGCTAAGAATTGTTCCGAAGACAGTCCAAGGTGTTTTTTTAAACGCAGGATGTCATAAGGTGTCAGAAATTGATTCAAATCCCGGCAACACGCATTAAAACACGCAACTTCCGGGGTGCATGCAAAACAAAAGGCTTCATGCAGGGATATCGGCGTTAAATCAGGCTCCACAGCAGGGGCTCCTATTGAATTGATGAATACTTTCCATATCACGGCAATTCGTTTTTATCCATTTTTTATTCCTATTTGGGGGCCTTAAATTGGGTTCAGGTGTCAGCCAAGCCGCCGGCCAAAACAACGGCCGGTCTGATCAAAAAAAAGAAACTAATGAACATCGAATCACGCCAAGGCGTGAAACGTCCAACATCGAATGCCCAATGAATGTATTCTGTTTATTTTAAAAAAGATTGAGCGAAGCGATTCCATCTTATTGCAAGATCATTAAATGCCATTTCGATGCCGGTCCAATCCAACTGACACCTGACACCTGACACCACCTATTTCGGCTCCCGACCAGGCGAATCAATACTACATATGGTGTCTGAATTCGGCTTGTTATCCAGATATTGTTGGAAATTTCAATAGGATTTAAAATCAGCATTTGTTGTCTTTTTGTTCGGTTAAAAGTTCTTGACAAG